>Ga0114996_10001198_pt1 | contig 35352 bp, 30 predicted proteins | sample ArcticOcean_MG_C_4_FD_87039 | JGI IMG/M metagenome (GOLD analysis project Ga0114996, IMG submission 87039) | Marine microbial communities from western Arctic Ocean - ArcticOcean_MG_CB4_134 | ecosystem: Environmental > Aquatic > Marine > Oceanic | place: Arctic Ocean: Canada Basin | collected... | reverse complement strand
TTCATTGTAACGATCGAGCCTTTCTTGGTCTTGGTCTTCACGATCGATTTCGCGAGAAGCGCGATTAAGTGTAATTTCTGTTCTTGCTCGTAAGACTTGAGCAGCTTCAATGTTTTGGTTGTAAAAAATAAGATCAGGCATTGTGTAAAGTCGTTGTTGATGGTTTTGGCGAAGACTTGGAATTAAAGCGGCTATGGTATTGTCTTTCTCAAAGTTTGCACTTGAGATTTGATCCCATGACAGTGCCGAGGGTTCACTGCTTTCACCTACTTGAGTAATATCAATTGCGCTTGGCAGATGGATATCAGGGATCACCCCTCTGTGTTGAGTGCTTTCACCTGTGATTCGGTAGTATTTTGCAATGGTTAAGCTAAGTTGGCCATAGTCATCATTGGTTGAGAACTGATTTAGATCAAACATGTTCTGGACGGTCCCTTTGCCATAGGTTTGCTGTCCAACGACTATGGCTCTACCGTAATCCTGTAATGCGCCTGCAAATATTTCTGAAGCACTGGCGCTGTAACGATTAACCAATACGACGAGAGGGCCACGGTATATTGAGCCCCTGCTTGGATCTGGCAGTATTGAGGATGAACCACGTCTCTTCTTGATCTGAACGATGGGTCCTTCGTCAACAAATAGTCCTGTTAGAGCAGTCGCTTCCGATAAGTGTCCTCCACCATTATTTCTGAGATCAATAACTAACCCATCAATACCACCCTCTAGTATAAATTCTTCGACTAGTCGTTGAACGTCACGCGTTGTGCTGGTGTACTCTTCATCACCATTGCTACGAGATTGGAAATCTTGGTAAAAGCTTGGCACAGTGATTACACCCACTTTTAAAGGAAGGTCCCGATCAGTTATTTCAATAATGTCTTTTTTTGCTGCTTGCTCGTCCAGCTTGATCTCATCTCGAATAAGCGTAATGATTTTTGGGTCAGCTCCTATGATGGCTCCTTCAGGAAGAACATGAAGCGTTACGCTTGTGCCTATAGGACCTCTTATAAGCTGAACAACTTCTTTTAAGTCCCAACCGATAACATCAATCGGGCTTTCGTTTTCCTTTGATTTGATCGCTACAATTCTATCTTGTGGATTTAATAGGCCGCTTCGATATGCTGGTCCACCCGGTGAGATTTGTGTGATCGTCACTACGTCATCATTTAGCTGTAAGGTTGCACCAATACCCTGATACGACAGACTCATTTGAATTTCATACTCTTCGCTATTTCTAGGGTTAAAGTAAGTGGAGTGTGGATCGATAGAGCGCACGACTGAGTTCATGTAGAGCTGAAAGATGTCATCTTGGCTAACGTCTTCTGACCCTTCTAAGATTCTGTTATATCGTGTAGTTAGGGTTTCCTTAATTTCATCCCATTCCTGTCCTGTTAACGAAAGACTTAGTGCATCATTTTTTACTCGTCTTCTCCAAAGATCATCGGCTTGATCTTGATTGAGGGGCCAATTACTATTTTCTCTTTCAAATTCAAAAGTTTCATCTTCTTCAAAAGCCATCTCTATATCTAGGAGATTGATAGCATATTGAATACGATCGTGGACACGCGAACGGTAAGCATTAAAGATGTTAAAAGCAGGGGAAACGTCACCTTGTTTTGTAAGGTTATCGATCTCAAATCGATAGCGAGCAAACGATGAAATGTCTGTGACTAAGAAATAGTAGCGACTGCCATCTAGATTATCGAGATAGGTATCTAGAATTTCTGACGACAGCGCGTTGTCAATATCAATTCTTTCATAATGTAACCCTTCAGCAATACGGGCGATACGAGTGCTGATAGCACTATGAACCTCAAGAGGTTCGGAAGAAATCACATCAAATTCAGATTGAGTATTGCTTTGTGAAACAGCAAGAAGCCAAAGGCTTAATATGAAGAGTGAATATTTATTCATGAAAACTATTATAGACTTTAAGCAGTCGCCATAAAAGATAGGGAGCTAAGAGAAGTGTCATGGCACTAAGGTTAAAGCTTAGGGCGTGCAACCAAAATTCACCAATAAAGGTCATTAGGCCACCACTTTCATAGGGTCCAATAATAATTAACCCTGAAAAATAGATGCATGTAGGAACAAAAAAAATAGATAATATTAAAATAATCAGGAATCCCTTTAGATGTTTTTTAAGGCTCACTGTAATTAATATTGACTGAAGAATGAAGTAAGTTGGGTGGACAGTCCTGTACAAGCAGCATTTTGAGTGCGGACAACTAAGGGGATGGGAGTAATTAGTGCGGGTATCATTGACCGCCCAGTATAATCAACATAAATTGTTCCCGCAGAATCTTGAGTGGTTATATCCCAAACCGTTGCATCATAACGTGCATCATCTTCCCACCAAGCTAAGCCCACACATCCCGCGCCGCCAGGACCAGCAGCACAGCTAATCGTGCCTCCGCTATCGGTTCGATCAGTAGACCCATCAAGCCACACAATATAACGAACGCCAGTATTCTCTATCTCTCGAAAGACGAGCTCATTTTCAAGTAATATTGCAAACTCAACTGTCGTCAGCGGTGCCGTAGAAGGTTCAAAATAGGGGAATAAAGCATCCTCAAAAGATTTTGTTGAGTGGATAGAAATACTATTAACACCCGATGCAAGGTTGCTTGCTATGCAGTCTATTAGAGTTGATTCCGTCTGGAAACTGGCCTGATGTTTACGTCCAAGTATAACAACACTTTCACCTTGATTTAGCTGAAAGTTACTTCCTGGTTCCATAAAAGGTTCAACTCTTGCAGTTATTCCACAACCAGCGATAACGCTTAAAATTACCAGCAATACTAAAGATTTAAGCCTCACAACAAATCAAGTCCGTTAGGCAATAAAGAAACGATATTAACACCGGCGTCTCGAAGCGCGCCTTGAGATGCCTCATTAACCGCTCCTTCACGGTCGCGAAATATTTCTGAACGTCCATAACCCGTTATTACAACCTCGTTGAGGGGGGCTCCATCTTTATCAAATGCAGAGAATATAAACTGCAACCAAGATTCAGCAAAAACATCTTTTCCTCTTATGGGTGCATCGAATTCAAAACGATTTAATTTTGGGTAAATAATTAAATCTATACCATCTAGGTTAATTGAGTCATCTTGGTTATTAATAATGATGGCACTATTGAATAACCCACCGATTACTTTAGTGACTAGATCATTAGATGCATTGCCCAGACCTATTGACCAATTTGCTTGGCCTTCAACAGACTCCGTATGCTCATAATTAGAGAGCTCGCTATCAATAATCAAAACTACATTATAAGGAAGCGGCGTAATAAGGGGCACGGGGAAGTCCGCCGCCACTTGGATTCGCGCGCTGGTGCAAGCTAGGAAGGTTATCAGCACTGTTGATAAGAGAATTATCCTAGACCGCAACATCTATTAATACCAATTATCAAGTATACGAACTTCGATACCGCTATCAATTAATGACTCAAATAACTCCACGTCGCTACCACGGTAATGGTAAGGGAACACAATGCTAGGACTAAACTCATTGACAGCGCTAGCTGCTTGATTTTCCGTCATGGTATAAGGAAGATTAAAGCAGATAAAAGCGGCATCAATATTTTCAAGCCCCCTCATCTCAGGAATGTCTTCGGTATCGCCACTAATATAAATACGCGTATCACCCAGTGTTAAGACATAACCATTACCTCGGCCAGGCTCGTGGTACATCAACCTCTCATCAGTAAGGTTATACATTGGAATTGCTTCAATAGAGGCACCAAACATATTCAGCGTCTCGCCATTGGCTAGTGTTTGTAAACTGTAAGTGATTTCTCTAGCCGTTTGAAATACCTCACCCATAACTGCATTCGGCGCAATAATGATTGTAGTAGGAGACCGAAGAGACATTAATGTATCAGCATTGTAATGATCGCCATGAATATCAGTGACAAGAATAAGGTTCGGGCTAGGCATGTCTTGATAAGCTTCACCAACTGGATCAACGTAGATCGTTAAGTCATTCCACTCAATATTAAAGCTCGCATGGCCGATTTCGCTGATGACCACATCTCCAGTATTTGATGTAATTATATTTTGAGCCAATAATGATGTTGAGCTTATTAGAATCAATAAACATATATATAAAAAATTAATTATGTACATAGGAACTCCTAAATTTATATTTTCGGTATATTAGCATTTAACTATGCGACTACCATTTATTTACCAAATACTCGGCCACGGCTTGCCGACCAGGAACTCTGGGTTAGCAGCGGGTCGAGGCCGGAATTTCTGGATGCGGCCGTTATTGACGGAAGCCGTATAGAAGTTACCTTCGTTGTCTGTAGATAAACCATGCACACCCCATAAACCGCCAGGATATTCTCCCCAGCTACCCCATGAATAGACGAAGTGACCCTCTAGGTCATAGCCTAAGATCTTATGCGTCCCTTGATCCGCAGCCCAAAGCTTCTGATCACTGGTGACGATAAAGCTATGAATATCCATCGGTGACTCGCTACGGTTCTGAATCGAATCAAAGGCCCACTCTCTCAGGTAGTTGCCATCCTCATCGAAGACCTGCACCCGAAGGTTCGCACGATCATTAACAAAAACCTCTCTAGTAATAGGATTGACCCCGATACCATGAACGTTATACCAGTGGCCTGGTCTTGTCTCGCCACCTTGTTCGCCTGTCTCTCCCCACTGACCAAGAATGTTACCATCCATATCGTACTTGATGACGCGCTGGTTATCATAGCCATCAGCTAAGTACATTGTATTCTCATCCATAAAGACCAGAAACGTCGGTCGACGTAGGTGCGTGTCGTCTTCACCTGGCTCACCTGGGGTGCCTAACGTCAGGACCAGCTCGCTCATGTCGTTGGTGAACTTGTGGACCGCGTGTCCCTCCGCGTCGACAATCCAGATGTGCTTTTCCGGGTCGTAGGGGCTAATCTCAATATCATGTGGTCGGACAAAGATGTCATCCCACTGCTCGAAGGTCTCAGAGATGTTACCTTCGCGATCTACGGCGTAGATATAATGCTCAAATCGAAAGTCAACACCCTCGACACGCCCTCGGCGATCAGATTCTTGGTCATACTCAGGGGGAAATACCCGCGGAACACCAGCACCGGCTTGTCGCAGTGGTAGTCGATTGACCGGAAAAAGTAAGCTTGGTCCAAGATCTGTGAGCTTGACGGCCTCCATTTCACCCCGATTAAGTAATGGTAATTCGCCCTGTGATGCTACAAGTATTCGGTCGGGACTTTCCGCAAATACATCCATCGTCACTGAATATGTCCAGTTCTCGTGTCCAGGAAGGCTCTCCGACATCGGCTTTGGCCAGTTTGGCACCACCTCATATGGCCCGAAAACATCGTGCCCACCTACCAGACCAGGTACTGCAGCAAACCCAGAGCCCGGCTCAGCTTGTTCTTGTACGTTCGCGTTACAGCCTCCTAATATGCACAATATCAAAAGACTAACCCCAAATATCCAACCTTTTTCGCTACACTCATTGATCATGATTAAGAACCTCAAAATTGTATTCTCTAAATATTAGCATTTTTAATAAATACTTAGATAGTTTTGAGTGCTTTTCTTGATGAAATACAAAGATCGGCATAGACTGATAAAAAAATAAATCATGTGACTACCGTATGAAAAAGATCATTTTTATTGCACTTCTCGCATTAGCTAGTGCTTTTTTTTATTATTATCAACATAGTGCTTCGCAAGCCGAATCACGCGCGATGGCTCAGTCGTATTGTTCAGGATGTCACTTATTTCCAGAACCAAATATTTTACCCCGCGCAAGTTGGGAGGCGACTCTTGGGTATATGGGATATTACCTAGGCGTTACAGATATATCGTATCTGGAAGATACTCCAGAATTTGTTTATGAGAACGTTGAAAGTAAGTTGCAATACATTCAAAGAGAAAATGTTTTTCCTTTAGTACCACTTATTAATGAGCAGGATTGGGAAGAGGTAAGAAATTATTATTTAACCAGTGCGCCAGAAGTTGCAGAACCTCAACGTAATAAAGAATTACCACAGACCTTAGATCAATTTAGATCCCTTAGAACAAGTTACAGGTTTTCACCACCAATGATTACAACGGCGGTAGGGATTGATGAGGGTAATAGCATAATCCATTTAGCAGATAGCTATCATGAAAGCATTACTACTTTGGGTGCTAATGGTAGGGTTATATCTGGTCCTAGAAATTTTTTGCCTGCAGTAACACCAGTTAAATTCGATATTGATGACAATAGAATCTTTGTAGGATCAATTGGCGATCTTTTTGGTTCAAGCACTGCATCTGATTTGCCTGGCCATATCGGTATTCTGACTGACTTAGAGAACGGTATTGATAACGCAAGCTATGACTCCTTGATTAGTCAGCTACCTCGTATAGCAGATTTTTTAAGAGTCGATCTTGATAGCGATGGGATAGATGATTTTATTACCAGCGGTTTTGGATTAGCATCAGGTCTTCTCTCCGTTTACTGGGGTGACAGCGATGGTAGTTTTGAGCAAAATGATCTTGTTGCACGAGCCGGGGCAGTAAAAGCACAAGCCGCAGATTTTAATCTTGATGGCATCATGGATTTTGCAGTTTTATTTGGTGACGCACGAGAAGGGCTTTTTATCTATCAAGGTTTAGGAAATCATGAGTTTGAGCGCCATTCGATTTTTGAAACGCATTCTGCTTATGGGCATACTTATTTTGAGGTTCAAGACTTCAATAATGATGGCCTAATGGATTTTCTGGTGGTTAATGGTGATAACGTTGATTCTGATCCTTACAATACACTTAAAAATTATCACGGTATACGTATCTTCTTAAACGAGGGCGATTATCGCTTTGTGGAAAGTTATTTTTATCCTATGTACGGTGCTTATCGAGCACAAGCTGCTGATTTTGATCAGGATGGTGATCTCGATATTGCTGCCATTGCTTTTTTCCCAGATTTTTCTTTAGATGAGTCTGAATCTTTTGTCTATCTAGAAAGTGCTGATGGTGGCTATACGCCGTTTTTTGATTCGCTAGCAAATAGTGGTCGGTGGATGACAATGGATGTTGGTGATATTAATGGTGATGGATTTGATGACATAGTTCTAGGAGCTTCTTATATCCTTCTAGGTATGGCCAATTTTATGGATCGATTTATAGATTTTTCTGCAAATGGCCCAGGCGCAGTCATCTTAACCAATTTGGCCAACGAGTAATGGATAGACAATTTATTTTTAGTTTGATTCGCTCTCCAAGAGGAATGGGTGCAATTGCACCTAGTAGCAAAAGGCTCGCAATGAGGATGGTGGAGGATATTCATCCACAAGCATCAGTTTTAGAGTTAGGGTCAGGAACAGGTGTTATAACGAGAGAAATATTAAGACGTGGCGTTAATCCAAAAAAGTTAGCATTGATAGAATATGATGCTCATCTTGTAAGCAGCTTAAGAAAGTTTTATCCCGATGTTCATACAATTCAGGGCAACGCGACAGATCCAAGTGTGTATAGACAAATCAATGGAAATTTTGATTTTATTATTTCAAGTCTTCCTTTAGTTTTATTTAATGAGCAACAAATTAAAGAGCTCATGTTGCTCCTGAAGGGGAGGATGCATAAATCTTCAGTAATACATCAGTTTACTTACGCAAAAAAATTACCTATATCGACTGAGTTAATCCAACAGTTAAATTTTAAGAGCGATTTTTTAGGTAAGATTTTTTGGAATATTCCTCCAGCGCGAGTTTTTCGATTATCCTTATTAAACGAAAGTACATATAGCAACCATCAATCGTCTCATTGAACGGCTTGCAACAAAGTAAGGCTTCGTGCAGCAGAGATGATGGGTAAGCACTACGGGCTGTTCACTGACCGTATAGAGGCTGTGGTGCCCGAGCGTTCCCCTGAGGAAATACAGATTGAGCTGACGGCAAAACTACAGCAGTTCTTGCTGCCCGATACCTAGGATTTGAGAGGCGCAACGCCAATTCCAATAGCTACCGTTCACTTTAAATTTTTTAGATAGAGCTAAGCGCTATTCCTGTGATGGCCGTTAGTACGCTCATAAACCCTAAGGTAGTAGCAATGATGAACAAGCCATGAGCAAATGTGATCCACCCAATAGGATCAGAGTAAGGCCTAATTTTATTATCGATGGTAATGAGAAATTTTGATAAATCATTAGCATCTCCTGCAAGCTGTATAAAAGATGGTGTGACAATTAGCACTGCATTCAAAAAGAGCAACACGAGGATGTAGCCATAAACTATAAACACAGTAAAGCTGAGGAATATCATTTGTACCAGAAGGTATAAAGTTCCAATGAGAATAACAACGCCAAATATTAGCTTTACCTGAGTTAGTTTTTCAAAGATATCTCTTAATGATGGGAACTTTCTACGTAAAAAATCATCAGAAATCATCAGGCCTGAAAGTATCAGTACAAATCCGAAAAGATAATACATATATTTCCTTTTAGTTAGATTAAGTTATATTGTTAGAATGCAATTATAGTTTAAATATCTTTAAAATAGAAAGTTAGGTGCCAAAATGAAGCTAATTACAAGAAGAAATTTTGTTAAGTCAGCCGCAATATCGCCACTTGGCCTTTCAGCCTCAAGGTCTTTTGCGCAAAGTAACAATACTTTTGATGTAGTCGTAGCAGGTGCAGGACATAACAGTTTGATTACTGCTGGCTATCTTGTTAAAGCTGGTTTTAATGTATTAGTTTTAGAGGGAAGACCAACCATTGGTGGTGGTTGTAAGACGCATGAAGTATGTTTGCCAGGATTTAAATCTGACCTCTGCTCATCTGTTCATGGGGGAATACAAAGTAACCCGGTTCTTAGAAATAATGAGCTAAACTTATTTGATTACGGATTGGAATATATAGATCCAGATCCAATCATGCATTATCAGGCCGTGGACGGTCAGTCTATTACTGTGTGGCAAGATGAAGAGAGAACTTATCGTGAATACGCAAAGTTATCTCAGAAAGATGCCGATACTTTTAAGGAAGTATTAAGGCAGTATCGAAATTATCGCTCAGGACTAGTTGGTGGGAGTTATGGTCCTAGTCAAGAGGTCTGGGATAGACGATTTGCAATGTCAGGATACGACTTAGTTCGAGAACTTTTTGAAGATCAGAGGGTTAGGTCATTCCATCTTGCAGTTGGCCATTTTGGGGCTACCCCTGCATCCATCCCGGGAACCGGCAATCAAGCCTTTACTGCTTTTGGCCATCAAATTGGTGGAAGGTTAATGCCACGAGGTGGCTCAGGAGTGCTTACCCAGATTCTTGGCAGGATGATAGAAGATCATGGTGGAACCATTCTTACTAATATGCCAGTGAGTGAGCTTATTATTGAATCCGGTAGATGTACTGGAGTGGTGTGTCAAGATGGTACTAAGTTCTATGGCTCTCGTGCCGTTGTCTCCACTATTCACGTAAAACATTTAGTCAATATGGCTCCAACTGAGTTATGGGGCGAGGATTTTGTGAGCGGGGTGGATTTGTTGAGACCTGAGCATGCCATGTTTGCTTTCCATTATGCGCTAAGTGAAGCACCGGCATATCCATTAGCTGATGGAGGAAGCATAGCGCCATCTGAGTCCGCTCTCCTTGAGAGCCCTGAGAGGATTCTTAGATTAAATTTTGATGAAGGCAGAGGCGAAGTTAATGTCGATGGGATGCCACTTCAAATTGTTTGTCCGAGCATAGACGATCCAGATCGTGCACCAAAGGGTTACCATACACTGAAGCTCGAAGGGACTTTGCCATACGCATTAAAAGAGGGACCCCAACATTGGGATGTTATCAAGCAGTCTGTAGCTGATAAAGTTTTAGATTATTTTAGAGCTTTTGCACCGAATATTACTAATGACAAAATTCTTGCTGAGTTTCATCAGAGCCCACTAGATATTGAAAGAATGAATCCTGCGATGTGGAGAGGGAGCGTACATGCCTTAGCTTATGGTCCTGCCCAATCTGGATCTAACCGTCCTGTATCTGGCTGGGGTAACTATCGGATGCCAATAAGTGGATTATACCAAACAGGTGGATGCACAGCGCCAGGGGGATCCATTACTGGTAGACCAGGGCGTAATTGTGCCGCCGTCTTATTAGAGGATTTAGGCACAAGCATCGATGAGGTATTAGGCTAATGAAATTGGGACTTAAGGAGATTATCGTCGCTATTTATCTATATTCATTCTTAATCTTTTTTGGCTCACTGTTTGCACAAGATTCATCAGAATATTCAGTGCCATTAATGCCTGTACAGCTTGAAGCACCGGAACAACCACTTCCTTTTAGCCATCAATTTCATTCTTCGATAGGGTTAAATTGCAACAGTTGTCACATCGGTTCTGATGAAGGTCGCTCTATGACTCTGCCTTCAACTGAAATATGTGCTGCTTGTCATTCTGCTATAGGAGCAGATAAGCCTTCAATTCAAAGATTGATGAATTATCATGAATTAGATCAGGATATACCTTGGGTAAGATTGTATAGAATTGATTCTGGTATCACCTGGAGTCATCAAACGCACGTTCAGTCTGGTCTTTCATGCCAGACTTGTCATGGCCCAGTAGAGCAGCGTGAGGCTCTTTTTATGGAGACAGCAGTTGTTGCAATGGCAACCTGTATTGGTTGCCACCAATCAAAAGAGATTAATGCTGACTGCTATACTTGCCATGCTTGGCCTTCACCTGATGTAATCGATTATGACTACAGACGGTATTTGCCGCAGTAGTTTTTCAATAATCTTAAGATGGACACCGACACATTTAATGAGATTTATGATGTTATTGTTGTGGGAGGCGGTAACGCTGGTTTAAATGCTGCCATTACTGCAAGAGAAAAAGGGGCAAAGGTCTTGCTTGTTGAGTCTGCGCCCATTTTAATGAGGGGGGGTAATAGTCGCCACGTTAGAAACTTTAGATGCAAGCATGATGAGCCCAAGGGAGTTTTAAGAGGCGAGTATAACAAATCAAAATATTTAGAAGATCTTTTAAGTGTAACCAACGGCGAGACTAACCTTGATTTAGCAGAAATACTTATAGATCAATCTGAGTATTGCTATGAATGGTATGTTAGTCGAGGGGTAAGATTTCAAAATGCCTTAAGAGGTACTATCCAACTAAGCCATAGTAATGCCTTTTTTTTAGGTGGTGGGAAGGCGCTTCTAAATTCTTTATATGCCTATGCTGAGTCTATTGGTATTCAATTTATTTATGATGGAAAAGTAGAGAAAATTGAAATCGAAGGTTTAGAAGTAAAATCAGTGAAAGTAAACTTTAATGATGTCACTAAGCAAGTGTATTGTCAGTCAGTAATCCTAAGCTCTGGAGGTTTCCAAGCTAACACAAAGTGGCTTAATGATATTTGGGGAGAGGCTTCCGATCATTTTGTGATTCGAGGTACGCCCTATAATGATGGTGTAGTTCTAAGAGAAATGATTAGTAATGGTGCAGCGACAGTAGGGACAGAAAAACAGTGTCATGCAATCGCTGTAGACGCAAGATCACCTAAATTTGATGGTGGTATTGTTACAAGAATTGATTGCATCACCCATGGCATTGTCGTGAATAATGATGGTAAGCGATTTTATGATGAGGGTGAAGATTTTTGGCCTAAACGATATGCTATTTGGGGACGATTAATTGCTGAGCAAAAAAAACAGAGTGCTTTTGTAATTATTGATCATAAAATGATCCGTGAATTTCTTCCAACTGTACTATCGCCCTATGCTAGTAAAGACATTAAGGGTCTAGCACAGCTGATGAGTATCGACCCAGATATACTGAACAATACAGTAAGCCTTTATAACGAGTCAGTACATGAGGGTCAATTTAATCATAGTATTTTAGATGGTTGCCACACGCGTGGCTTAAGCCCTGAAAAATCTCACTGGGCTAGAAGAATTGATGAGCCGCCCTATTATGCTTACCCACTGAGACCTGGCATAACATTTACCTATTTAGGTCTTAAAGTAAACCAAGAGGCACAAGTCATTAATGGAGAGAATGAGCCCTTTAAAAATATCTTTGCAGCTGGTGAAATCATGGCAGGAAATGTTCTTAGCAACGGCTATCTTGCAGGAATAGGGATGACTATTGGCACTGTTTTTGGACAAATAGCAGGTAAGCATGCCTACCAGTAATTTGGATGCAGAGATGAGTGAATACGATGAGGCAAGAAGGGTTGCTAATATCTGTAATGCTTGTAGATACTGTGAAGGGTTTTGTGATGTATTTCCGACTATGGAGCGTTTAATTGATTTTGATAAATCTGAAATTAAATTTTTAGCTAACGTTTGTCATGATTGTCGCGAATGCTACCATGCCTGTCAGTTTGCTCCGCCACATGAATATGCGGTAAATATCCCTAGCGTAATGAGCAAAGTGAGGGTGAGTGCTTATGCAGCCTCAGATGATAGATTAGGCCAACTCATTAAATTATTTTCGAAGACCATTGTATGCACAATGATATATCCATTAATCTTTATTTTATTAGGCTATTTGTCCCAAAAGGATCTTTTTTGGGAGTCATATGATTTGGCTTCCGGAAATTTTTATCAATTAATGCCCCATGAAAATATGGTAGTAATTTTTGGCACTCTTGGCATTGCTGTATTATTGATTGTTGCAGCACGAACAAAAAGTTTTCATAACGAAATTAATAAAAAGAAAATTATCTCAACGTCTGCTGATATCTATCAGTCATTAAAGGATGCTGTCTCACTTAAAAATCTCAAAAGCAGTGGTCAAGGGTGCACTTACCCAAAATCAAAACAGTCGCGAATTAGAAGTAATGCTCATCACATGATGGCTTGGGGTTTTATGCTATGTTTTGCATCAACCTCTATCGGTACAATTTATCACTATTTTCTTAATCTTGAAGCGCCCTATATGTATACAACTTTGCCTGTTATTTTAGGTAGTTCTGGTGGCGTGCTGTTGCTATTAGGCTGTTCAATTCTTTTGATATTAAAGCTTTATCAGGACAGAGCCCCTACAGACTCCAACCATGATCGTTCTAGTATTAAATTTTTACTTTTATTATTCCTAATCGCATTCACTGGTTTAGCCCTTCTGATATTAAGAGAGACTGTTTGGATGGGTTTTCTTCTATATTGGCACTTAGGCTTAGTGTTTAGTTTTTTCTTAGTCATTCCTTATGAGAAAATGATGCATGTTCTTTTCAGGGTGGTGGCACTTATTAACGCTAAAAAGGTTACAAATGAGAGTTAGATTTTTTTTTATAACACCCTTAGTGGTTTTTTTCGGATGCTCACAAAATTCGACTACCGAAAATGATTATCTAATTAATGAGATTGAATTTGTAGCGCCAGCTTCTCCTGGTGGTGGGTGGGATCAGACTGCAAGGCTTATTCAGGAAGTTCTTTTAAGTGAAGATATAATAAACACCTCACAAGTGATTAACATTCCTGGTGCTGGTGGAACAATTGGTTTAGCTCGGCTTGCTACTGATTCACAAGATAGATCAATGAAAGTAATGCTATCAGGCTTGATTATGATGGGGGCAACCATTACGAATAATTCGCCCCTTACGCTCGATGATACGATACCGATTGCGAGATTACTTGGTGAATATGAGGTCCTCGTTGTTCCTGCAAATTCTCCGTTTTCAGATCTTGCTTCGTTTTTAAGGGAATGGAAAGCTGATCCTGGAAGTTTTCCCGTGGCTGGTGGCTCCGCTGGAGGAACAGACCATATGGTCCTAGGTTTATTGGCGCTGGATCAACAGGTGGATCCAAAGGTAATTAACTACTTGCCACATTCAGGCGGAGGAGAGTCCTTGGCAGCCATACTTGGGGGTCATGTTGAAGCTGGGATTAATGGTTATGGTGAATTGAGGTCGTTTATTGAATCTGGTAGAGTGCGCGCGTTAGCTATTTCAAGCCCAATACGTCTAGAAGGTGTTAATATTCCAACTTTTCTTGAACAAGGGGTAAACATTGAGTTAGCTAATTGGAGAAGCTTAATAGCGTCTCCACACGAGTCTGATGAGAACATCAAAACTTACATCGAGCTTGCTAGAAGACTAAATGAGCTCGATGCATGGAGCGATGTCCTTATTAAAAATAATTGGACGAATTTATTTTTAGCAGATGAGGAATTTAAAGATTTTTTAGTTTATGAAAATCAAAGAGTTATTAACGTATTATCATCTATTGGTTTAATTAATGATTAATCATTTTCTTAAAAAAAAATTTGCTATCTGGACTTTATTTTTTTCATTTGTGCTCTTTTGGGGGATATTTCAAATTAACCAAGGGAATGGCTATGATCGCGTTGGACCAAGATTTTTCCCTTGGCTGATCACGGTAAGTCTTGCTTTTATATCGCTGTATATACTTTTAAAGAGAGATTCTCCCGCCCCATTAAGAATTGATAGTCATAAGTTTTTCAAGCTTATTTTACCCTTAACATTAATTTTTATATCGCTTGAGTACCTAGGTTTTATAATTTCTATGGCCATCTTATTCGCCTTTGTCTCATACCAAATCAAGAAAGGCCCTGTATATATATTGATTACTTATGGTTTTATTGTCTCGATATGTATTTTTTCTATATTTACATATGCCCTAGATCTTAATTTACCTACGCTATTGGGATGATTGATTTCTTGTGACTAGTTTTTCATATCTTTTGGATGGCTTTTACATTGCCCTACAATGGGATAACTTATTTTGGGCGCTCATTGGAGTTACATTAGGCACGGCTGTAGGTATTCTCCCAGGCATAGGCCCGGCAATGACTGTTGCTATATTGCTACCTATTACTTTCTCATTTGATCCTATAACAGCATTTATACTTTTTGCTGGTATTTATTATGGCGGCATGTATGGTGGTGCGATTACCTCTATTCTCCTTAATACTCCTGGGGAGACCGGGAGCATGATGACTGCAATACAGGGTAATTTATTAGCACGCTCTGGCAGAGCCTCGATGGCATTGTCAGTTGCAGCCATTGGGTCATTTATTGCCGCACTTATTGGAACCGTATTGCTCGCCCTTTTTGCACCGATAGTTGCTGAGTTAGCGCTCGCCTTTGGTCCCGCAGAATATTTTGCATTAATTACATTAGGCTTTATATCAATTGCAGCAGTTTTAGGAAAAGATATTTCGCTTGGATTGATTAGCTTGCTTTTTGGCCTAGCTATTGGCTTTATAGGCATTGACCTTCAGACGGGTCAGGCAAGATTTACATTTGGAGTCCCCTCATTGCTTGATGGCGTTCATGTTGTTATTTTTGTGGTGGGCTTATTTGCTGTTGGTGAAACTTTGAGCATGATTTTGTTGGAAGGTGGTACGAATTCAGAAATAAAAAAATTTAATTGGCAATGGCTCAATAGAAAAGATGCAAAAAAATGCTCTGGGCCTTGGTTCCGGGGATCCCTTATAGGTTTCGTAATGGGCTGCCTACCTGCTGGTGGAGCTGAAATTCCTACTTTTATGTCTTATGGATTAGAAAAGCGTCTGGCAAAAAATCCAAGCGATTTTAATACTGGTGCTATAGAGGGTGTTGCTGGGCCAGAAGCTGCAAATAACGGTGCGGCGGCTGGTGTCATGGTTCCTTTGCTTACGTTAGGCCTTCCAACTTCAGCTACAGCTGCAGTGATGTTAGCGGCCTTTCAGCAATACAATTTACAGCCTGGGCCACTTGTTTTTATAAATAACGGTGACCTTGTTTGGGGAATGATAGCCAGCCTTTTTATCGGGAATGTTATGTTGCTAATTCTAAATTTGCCATTAGCGCCTTTATGGGCACGGTTGTTGTACATACCAAAACATTATCTTTATAGTGGTATTCTAATTTTTGCCACTGTTGGTGTGTACAGTTTAAATAACTCGATTGTTGATATATGGATTATGTTGGCTGTTGGGGTAATTGGTGTCTTTATGAGGGCAATGCATGTGCCAGTTGCGCCTGCGATTATTGGTTTAATCTTAGGACCCATGGCAGAACAACATTTTCGAAGGGCATTAGCCATTTCTCAGGGAGAGCTCTCATACTTTTTTGAAAGCCCCATTGCTTTAACTTTATTTATTATCTGTTTATTAATTATAGTTTTAAGTTATTTTTTACGATCAAAGAACAAAACAAAAAGAGTGAAAAATGCTTTGTAATAATTGTAGTCAATTAGCTAATCAAAAATTATAGTTCTTTGCTCGCATAGAAATATGCGATCTTCGCAAAAAAGTTTAACGGCTTTAGAAAGTGTAACTTTCTCAATATCGCGCCCCATACTCTTAAGGTCACTTTCGTTTTTACTATGATTAACTTCAATAACACCTTGAGCAATAATTGGACCCCCATCTAGATCGCTAGTCACAAAGTGTGCGGTTGCTCCAATTAACTTGACGCCATGTTGGTAGGCCTGTTCATATGGACTTGATCCTTTAAAGGCTGGTAGAAAGGAATGGTGTATATTTATAATTTTTCCTTCATAGGCATCGCATATCCGTGGGTTGATGATTTGCATGTAACGAGCTAAGACAATTAGATCTGGATTATAATTTTCTAGAAGTCTTCCTAGGCTCTTTTCACTATCAGCGGCGTCTGACTCATTAGGTATGATTTTTAGGTATGGAGTTTTATATTCTTCAGCAACGTTAGCTAAATTATTGTGATTTGATACGATGGCAATGGGGTCTGCATTAATTTCGTTTAATTTAATTCGGTATAGTAGGTCCAATAAACAGTGATCAGCTAGAGAACCCATGATAAGAATATTCTTTTTTTTATTTGCATCGCTAATATTAAATTGGATAGAAAAATTCTTTGCAGTATCTTCTACCAAAGAAGAGAATAATTTCAAATTAGCATTATCACTAATTTCATTAAAGACAATACGCATACAGAAGGTGTTAGTTATTTGATCAGTAAACTGATGGCTTTCTATAATATTGAAATCACACGAAAAAAGATGCTGGCTTAAGGTAGCAACAATTCCACCTTGATCTGGGCAGCTTAGCGTTAAGATATATTTTTTCATGTTCAAAGTATATCAAAAGAATTAGCGTTAGATTTACCCTTGATTAAAGTTGTTAGTTAGTGCGATTATTAATCCCTAGTTTGCAAACAAGTTAGTGGTTAATTTAGGCCATTAGCAGTTAAAAATTGTTCTAATAGATCGGCTATCTTAAGATTATTAAGATCTGTCATTGGCCAATGTGTATTCCCATAGATCCCGATATTAGGCAAAATAATATTTTCAGCATTACCACCATAATGATTGATAAGATCAGTCATTAGTTGTGCTCTTAGCACATTAGCTCTCCGGTTATCTAAAGTTTGAAGAGCCCCAGTAAATTCTATATTAGGCTCGCTAGGAATATAGTCACCCCATATAATTTGAATGGGAAATTTTATTAATTTTATAAAGGCATCATCTGAAATCATTCTTCCAGGGCTAGCATAGCTCCCATCAGACATTAAAATAGGATCAGGATAATTACTCTCTGGGAAAATAAATGCTCCAGGCTCATAGGACACAATTGCAGCAATCGCATCCGTTTTTGTTGCTGTAACCCATCCGCGTATTCCTGTCGAAGAATGGGTAAGCATGATGCTTGGACCTATTTCATTAACAAGGATTGCTAATGCGTTAGTTTCCACTTCTTCGGCTTCTAAGCCATCATATTCTGGCGTTTGAACTCTAAATAATTCATTTAATGCATCAGGGTCATCTTGAGGGAACTGAACATCAGGGTAAAAGGTAGGTGCAAGCTCACCTTGAAACCACCGACCAAATCGCCAGTTAGTAATTGTTTCCTGATTGCTCCATTGTTCGCTTGGATCATAATATGATGGTTGACATCCTTGTCCCGCTTGACCGGTGCGTGGAAGGTCGGTTGTAAAAACAGAATAACCACGTCTTAGGAAAATTGGCAAAAATCCTTCTCTATTACTATCAAAGGTTGTTTCCCAAGTACGTTTGCTGCTCGCATGAACAAATAGAATCGGAAAATGACGTGCATTAGGAGGAATTTGCCAGTCTACATAACCGTGGTCACAGGCAAAATCTTGACCATTGTCAGAAAGAGTTACTCCACCAAAAGTTCTGTTTCCTTGCGACTCAATAATGATTTGTGTATAAGCGCTAAATGCAATGAATAATAAGCCTAATGATATGCATAAATTTTTCATATTTGTTATTCTAGGTTAATTTTTAAAATAATGTTGTATATAAGAAGTGAAAATGGAACAACTAAATGTTGGAATTATTGGAGCTGGTTGGTGCGGAGGAATTCGCACAGAAACTTGCCATAATTCTGCATTAGTTAAAGATTTACATGTTGCCGAAATTAAAGAAGATCGCCTTCAGGAAATTAAAAATTTAGTACAGTTAAAAACTGCAACCACTGATTATAAGCAGTTGATTAATGATGATACTATTCAGGTCGTTGTTATTTCAGCTACACCTGAAACAACTCACTATCCAATGGCTCTAGAAGCGCTACAAGCGGGAAAGCATGTTTTTTTAGAGAAGCCAATGGCGCTTACCTTAGAAGAAGCAGACGATCTAATTCGTGTTGCTGAAGAAAAAGGAGTTAAATTTACAATTGGCTACTCACAACGATTTAATCCGAAATTTGCTTTCGCAAAAAAAAATCTTCTCGATAAGACGATAGGCGACCCAGTTTGCATTACTGTGAGTCGGCATATTACTAGGACGCTAGGAAATAAGATTGGTGGGCGAATCAAGTTGTCACCAGCAGCAATGGAATCTACTCATGACCTAGATTTCGCACTGTGGTGCCTTGAGCCAGCAAAACCAATTAGAGTTTATTCGCAATCAGCTTATGGCGCGATGGAGTCAGTTACAGGTTTAGAGGATGCTCAATGGATTATGGTAACAATGGATAATGGTTCTGTGATTACTGTTGGTGGTGGTTGGACGATGCCTCCGGGATATCCAAATTTTTCTGGCACTTGGATTGAAGTTACAGGGACCAATGGTATGTTAACTGTAGATGATACGCATCGTGATGTGATATTAAATACTATGGAACACGGTATTCAGCTCCCGATGTCTACAATGCCGGGCGAGCAGGTAAATCATGTTTTCGCTGGACCTATGCATAACGAAACATTGCATTTTCTTGAGGCGGTTTTATTTGATCGAGAAGTAATGGTTAAGCCTAGACACGCAAGACAGGTCATGGAGATTTATACTGCAGCTGACCTATCAAAGGAGTCAAATGTCCCTATTGAGCTACCCATTAAAAAAGAACACATCCTTAAGTCAGCCGTAGCTTAAGTCGTGAAACCCACAAGCTATAGGTGGTATGTTCTATCGCTATTTTGTTTTTTATACCTTATTTCATATATTGATCGAGGCATTATGGCCGTGGTGGCTCCTGAAATTTCTGAGGAATTTTCCTTAGATAAGGGTCAGATGGGATGGATTTTAGCTGCGTTCACCTGGGCCTATGCCGCGGCTCAAATACCAGTCGGTTTTCTGGGCGATCGTATTGGACCTAAGAAAGTTTTAACGGTAATTATCACTTTGGTTTCTATTTCTGTTGCGATGACAGGAGTTGCTGTTAACTACTTGATGTTACTCTTATCTCGAATTTTTTTAGGCTTAGGTGAGTCTGGTGCATTTCCGGTTGCTAGCAGGGGAATGCAATTATGGTTCCACCGATCTGAGAGAGGGCGCATTCAAGGCCTTACTCATTTTTTTAGTAGAGCAGCAGTCGCTTTAACCCCACTAGCCGCTGTCCCGCTAGTTTATTATTTTGGTTGGCGATCAGTATTCTTAATCGCAGGTGCAATAGGCATGTTATGGGTTGTGGTTTTTGCTTTGACTTATGTGAATCACCCAAAAGATCATCCGCGTGTTAATAAAGAAGAACTTCTTTTAATATATGATACAGCCGATGAGATGAATGAAACCACTAAGAAAAAGCCTATCCCTTGGAAGTTTATTTTACGTTCTCGAAATATGTGGGCTATATGTGCAGGTTATGGTTGCTTTTTCTTTGGTACTAACTTTTATTTAACTTGGTATCCAACTTATTTAAGAGAATATAGAGGATTATCATTACTAGAGATGGGGCTTATTGGTTCACTGCCTCTAATCGCTGGTATGGCTGGTGATGTCATCGGTGGGTCCATCACAGATTTTGTTTTGAAAAAAACCAAGAATCCTACTTTTTCAAGACGTATTGTTGCAGCACCGGGATTTGCATTAGCAGCTATTTTTATTATTCCAGCCGCGATGACAGACTCAGTTATGATTTCAATGTCTTGTTTAGCGCTATCCTTTTTCTTCTTAGAGTTTGTTATTGGCCCGGCATGGGCAGTACCAATGGATGTTGGCGGCATCTATAGTGGAACAGTAACAGGTATTATGAATATGGCGGGTGCTATTTCTGCATCGATGACGCCTCTTGTATACGGCTATTTATTCTCAAGAGGGCTTTGGGTAGAGCCTTTCTTTGTGTCTTCAGGTGTACTGTTCCTTGGCGCAATAATATGGACTTTCTTTATTCGTCCCGATGTATCGGTTATCGATAGCCAATGAAGATAACTCTTATGTATGAGCTCCTTAAGATTTCATTATTAATAACTGTTGTTTTTACTACAAATGTATTTTCTCAAGAGCGTCATGTTGTCCAAGGCTCGGCAGCTATTAGTCGTTTTCCTTTATTTGAATGTCAAAGAGTTGTTGATAATTATAGAGGAGCTGCGATTGGGCACACTGTAACTACTGCCGGTCATCTTTTGAGAATACCTTTAATTGAAACAGCTATTGAGACTGGATTAGGCCCAGTAAGCCATGACCTTTATAACGAATGTGATGGCCTTACTCCACAAGATAGCTCAACTTTAAATATTGATACCGTCCCGATTATTGAAATTGATCCTGAGGGTGAGGTTGTTACTGGATATATAGTGGCTGATAATTATTTTGAGTTATATATAGATGGGCGGGTTATCTCAGTTGATAGCACACCTTTTACACCTTTTAATTCATCGGTATTTAGATTTAAAGCATCCAAACCTTACACAATTACTGTACTTGTGATTGATTGGGACGAGCATTTAGGTTTAGGTATGGAACTATTTCCACAGGGACCTGGTAGCGAGAGGTTATCGAGTGGTAATGCGTGGCATACTGGTGATGCGGGTTTGCTTTTAAGGCTTTCAGACGGAACAGTTACCGATGCGAGCTGGCGCGTCCAGACATTCTCTATTGCACCCTTAGATGATCCAGGTGAGGTGGTTGAACGGGGAAGTGTTCATGACACATCACATCGAGGAAGGTCTAACAGTAATTTTGTCAAGCCTGATTGCGCAACACAATCAATGCAGCCACAAGGAGAAGATCGACTTTATCCACAGCTATCTTTAATTAATTCTAATTGTTATGCAGTTCATTATCCCGTTCCAGATAACTGGCGTGATGCTTCTATGAATGACACTATTTGGCCCAGCGCAGAAATCTATACTAATGATGAAGTAGGTACAAGAAATTTACCTGCCTTTAATCGTTTCCCAAACTTATTCCAAAATGCGCAATGGATTTGGAGTAGCAACTTGGTTTTAGATAACCTTGTAATAGCCAGAAAAACTGTCAACTAAGTTAACCCTTATTTTTTTCACAAATTGAGAAATATATCTTGATTTATTTATGAGAATGATTATCATTTACATATTATTAATGGTAATGATTATCATTTATCAATTTAGACAAAAGATAATAAATTTTATAGAGGATTTTTTTTTGTATTTTTTTAATAAATTTTTGAAAATATTAGGATTTTTAATTGTGCCGATTTCCATGGTGTTATCTCAGACACCGGATCAAATAAATGATATTTTACAGATTCTTGATGATCAGCAAGTGCAACTTCAAGTTCTTCAGCAACAGCTAGATGAAGCCCGCCAAGAAATTATATCGTTAACCACACAAAGCGAAGCAAACAGTAATGCAATTGATGCAACATCTGATTTTGTAGTATCAATGAACGCATCTTCTAATAGGACTGAAACAACAATCGGTGGTTATGGTGAAAGTCATTTTACTCGTCGTAATAGTGACGATGATGATTTTTCACGATCGGATTTGCATCGTTATGTGATGTATTTAAATCATCGCTTTTCTGACTCAGTTAGTTTTTATAGCGAGATGGAGATAGAGCATGCAACTACTGATGTTGGGTATTCAAGAGTAGAGCAAGCTTATATTGATTTTGCTCATGGTGATAATCTATTCTCTGCTGGTCTACTATTGCCACCAGTAGGCCTATTAAATCAAACCCATGAGCCGTCTACCTTTAATACGGTTGAACGAAACCATGTTGAAAAATATATCATTCCAACGACTTGGAGTGAGATTGGCTTAGGCTGGCAGCGTTTTTTTGATAATGGTGTATCCATGAATACGATGATCCATAGCGGATTAAGTGTACCAATTTCTGGATCAAGCATTATGAATATTAGACGGGGCAGGCAACATGGTGGTGAAGCCATTAGTTCAAAGCCCGCTTTAACTTCTAATTGGAGTTATACAGGAATGCCAGGCATGACTCTATCGGCTACCTATCAGCTTCAAACCGATATTGCTGCTGGCCAGACTTCGGAAGCTATACAGGCTCAGCTACTTGAGGCTCATGGAATCTATCAACAAGGTAAATTTGGTTTTACTGCGTTATATGCAAAATGGTTTTTGGATCAAAATAATACCCTCGATACTTATGACGAGACTCAACATGGATGGTTTATTGAGCCAAGTTACCAAATGACTCCACGTGTAACTTTATATGCTCGTTATGACGAGGTGCGTCCCCAAGCTTCGTCTCAACAATTTGATGCTTTTACGTTTGGGTTAAAACTTATCCCTTTACCTGGGGTCTCTTTTAAGATGGGCGTAAGTGATTTAAATTATGTGAGTGAAACCAATAAAGGTAAAGATGGGCCTATCCTAGACCTAGGGATTGGATATGAATTTAACCAATAGCATCTAAGAAGACTCCATACTCACATGTTTCGTGATGCTTTGGACATTCTGAGGTAGTGAGGAGGTCTTTGATTGCATAGAGTGTTGGTTCAATCCATGAGGTATTAGCTTCGTACGGTATGAAAGTGACTTTAAATTTCATATTTGCCTGGTCGTTTGTTAAGAAATCATCTTGTGTAAAACGATCTCCATCAACATAAAGAAAGAAACCCACAGTATCTACATCAAATTCCATTTTCATTAATATCCAAACGTATAAATCCATCTGACGTTTATAGGCTGCCTTCCACTTACCTCCAAGAGAAATTTCAGGCGTATCGTAAGATGAAGAGGTGCTTTTGAAATCAACAACATGCAGTTTTTTATTTTTTGTATTAAGCCAAACGTCATCAATACCACCACCAATTTTCAAGTTAGTTTCTGCATGTACAGTATGGAAGTGACCCTCCGCGCCAAAATGCATGCTCTGAGTCCATAGTTCAAGGTTTGGATGCTCGAATGGAACTAAGTAGTCATAGCCAATATTAACCAAGTAGGGATGAGTTGTGTCTTTACCTCGATGGCGATCAAAGTCACGCTTCAGAAGAATATCAGTTGCTATATTTAAATTAAATTGTGGTATCGAAGGAAAGTTGATCCCTTTAACTTGCTTTAGATAAAAACAAGCAGAACACTTCACAAAATTTTCTATCCGAGATCTGCTTAGTTCATATGGAGCAGGGTGCACAGGGTTGTATATTTTTCGGTGTCTTTTAGGGAGCGCAGCCATTTAGCGTTTGTTCAATTGCATCAACATCCCTTGAGTATAGCGTGAGTTTATATTTAGAGGTGATGTTGAACCAAATCTTAACATAATCACATTGGTTATTATCTGGCATAAAATCACTTGGACCCATGGCGCCTTTAGCTCGATTGATTTGGTCATGTACAATCAATAAATTTTCAGGATCATTAGCAAAGGTTTCTTTAGTAATTTGTGACCACTGATATCCACCAGCAATGTGTGCATAATAAAGAGGAATGACATGATCAATATCTAGATCACTGCTTAATGTAAAGTAATTGTTAGAGTAGGGGTCAATCCATAATCCCTTTTCAACAGTACAGTTATAGGAGTTTGTAAATGATACTGGTTTTAGGCTTTCTAAAATAAGAAGCTCTTGCCTTAAGTTTTGGCAGTCATTGTCTAGGTCTATCCAATGATTCCAATCGGTTCTTTTGTATTCTGGAATAATTGCTTGTGTTTTTACTTGAGGAAACAACAGAAATAAAAAAGAAATAGAAACAAATAATATAGCTATGGCTCGAAACATCAGATTACTTTAGCATAAAGGTTTCAAATAGAGATTTGCATGAAGTTATTAGGAATTGCTGTAAGAGATGCCCCTAAATTACCAATGAGATTAATTTCTAAAGCCAAAGTATCAATTGATAAAGGTATTATTGAAGACTTTAGGGGCAAATCACTGAAGCGCCAAATAACCATGATGAGCCTAGTGGATTGGGAATCTGCATGCAATGAGATTAATGTTAATTTACCTTGGTATCTACGAAGAGCAAATCTTCTGATTGATTCAGTCAAGTTCAGTGAATTATCTATTGGTCAGAAAATTACATTCGATGAGGTATGCCTTGAAGTGGTAATGGAATGTGATCCCTGCCATCGCATGCAAGCTATTCATCCAGACCTTAAAAAAGCATTAACAACTGACTGGCGAGGCGGGGCTTGTTGTAGAGTTATAAAGAGTGGTGTTATTAATGTAGGTGAGAAATTATCCGTAGTGGCTAATATGGAGCTTATTACTGGATCTTATATTCATATGCAATAATCATCCTAATAAAGTAATAAGCTATAGATAAAATATATAAAAACAGAAGGGGTAACTATGTCTGCTAGACAAAAACATCCGATTCTTATTGTTGGCGGAGGCGCCGCTGGAATTTCAGTCGCAGCGAGTCTTCTGAAGCGTAATTCAAGTCTTAAGATTTCAATTATTGAGCCTGCTGAATCTCATTACTATCAACCTGGATGGACAATGGTGGGTGCGGGTATTTTTAATGTTGAAGAGACAAGAAGAGATACTGCCCAAGTCATGCCTAATAAGGTTAATTGGATTAAAAGTTCAGTAACTTTTTTTCAACCTGAGGAGAACACAGTCTCATTGGCTGACGGCATGGTTATTGCCTATGATCGATTAATTGTTTGTCCTGGAATAAAGCTAGACTGGGATGCCGTTGAAGGTCTATCAGAAAACTTAGGAAAAAATGGAGTTACTTCTAATTACTCCTCCACTCACTCGCTATATACTTGGGAACTTGTTCAGGGATTAAAAAGTGGCAGGGCTTTATTCACGCAACCACCGATGCCCATCAAGTGTGCAGGTGCGCCTCAAAAAGCCCTTTATTTATCTGCTGATCATTGGAAGCGCAATGGGGTCATTAAAGATATTGAGATAAGTTTCTATAATGCTGTTGGCGTTCTTTTTGGCGTGGGAGATTATGTGCCCGCACTAATGAAATATATGGATGGTTATGGAGCAAATATTCGCTTTAGCCATAATTTAATTAGCATTGATGGCGAAGCTAAGATTGCTACATTCAAGCAAACAGATGCAGAGGGTGCCACTTCATTGGTGACATCAACGTTTGGCATGATTCATGTATGCCCACCACAGAAAGCCCCCGATTTTATAAGGAACAGCCCTTTGTCAAATGACGCAGGTTGGGTTGATGTTGATCAACACACGCTTAGGCATAGTAAATATAATAATATTTGGTCATTAGGCGACGTCATGTCCGCGCCCAACGCAAAGACAGCTGCAGCTGTTAGAAAGCAAGCTCCAATTGTGGCTGCTAATATAATTGAAGATTTATCAAGCTCTAGTAAAGTCTATGGCTATGATGGTTATGGGGCATGCCCCTTGACTGTAGAGCGGGGCAAGATAGTGCTAGCCGAGTTTGGTTATGGCGGTGCACTTAAGCCAACATTACCAACCTGGTTACTTAAAGGTACTTCACCAACATCATTGGCTTGGTTTCTTAAAAAAAGCGTGATGCCAAAACTATATTGGGATTGGATGCTAAAGGGTAAAGAGCTTCTAGTGAAACCATCTGAGCTGAAGCAGTAACGCCATATTAAATAGACAATCTTTTAAAGGACGCAATGATATACGGTCGCTTACTACCTTCCGGGTTTGTATAAACGTAATTCATTGAGTGCTTGAGGGTAAACTCATCACCAAGGCAATGGCTTAGCTCATCGCATGAGTATTGATGAATATTAAGCCCAGCACAACGACTAGCGCCATCTTTTGAGAATTCTTCAAGGTGTACCCAACCACCATGTTTAACATTTTTTTTTATATTTTTAAAATACTGATTAATGTCATCCTGGTCTAATAAAAAATGGAGCACAGCTCGGTCAAACCAAAGGTCTAGGAGGTCACCAACCAACGTAAAAGGTTTTGAGATGTCATGATGGAACCATTTAACTTGGTTTTTATTATTTAATTTATTTTTTAATCGATTGAGCGCAGTTGAGCTAATGTCATTTATGATTAACTGGTGACCTAAGGATATAAGGGTTTCTGATAATAAAGACGTACCACAACCAGCAATAAAGGTTAAGGGTGACTCTATTAAGCTCATTTGACTTATTAATCTCTGGTATCGGTTAAAGTTATTTTCATACCAACCAAGTGAGCCATCGTCATTTGTTTTATAAATAGAATCCCAATGTAACTTGTCATTAACTATCATAATATTTTTATATTACCTTTCTGATTGGTTAATGCTAAATAATATCTTTGAATAAGCTCATGCCTCCTTGGCTATGTTAGCTTCAGATTTACGCTGACCCTCCTAATGCATTATTTAAAGTAATTTAATTCAAAAATAAGTTTTCTGCTTTATGTATAAGTTTATATTACTTATTTAAATACATGATTTATATATAAATATTTTATAATTATTTGATAAATATTTAATTGATTTATTATTGTTTGACTGTATAAAATTGCTTGCTAGTTTATGAAGTTGTTGCCATTATTAGTAATTAATTTATTTTTTAACTTTTTGGGGGATTTTACATTGAGCAATATTAAATGGACAAGAAGGGATATGGTAAAAATGGGCTTATTTACTGCAGGGGCACCAGCACTTGGAATCGGCAGTATGGGTGCGTGGGCGCAGGGCTTAGACCTTGGGCCTGGTAATCATTTAGTTGGTGACGTAGGTGGAGCTCGCAATGAAGAGCTTTATACCGGCCACCCTGTTGTAGGAGGCGGTCAAACAGAAATTAGACTTAATCAGTCTCTTTACACCGATGACCCTCATGAAATTCAGGTTGCTCAGAGATTAAGGCCCTTTAACCCGCTTTCTTGGTACACCGAATGGAATCGAGTGGCTCAAATTAATGAAGATATCGCTGTTGGTTATGAAGAGGTTGGGCTTATGGTTTCGGCTAGACAGTTTTATGCTCGCGCTATGGCATTTCATCGACTTGCTATTGTTTACCAAGAAGATACAGATGAAACGATGATGCCTGGCTATATGAAGATGCGTGAGATGTTTGAAAAAGCCAACCCCGTTGCCTCAGCAAATTTTGAGCGTGTAACCATAAATGTAGATGGAACACCTCTCAGTGGCTTCTTTAGAAAACCAGGTGGCACTGGTCCTCACCCATGTATTATTGCTTACCAAGGTGCTGATTCCTTGATGCATAGCAGTATTAATGGTGCTGGTTCGTATGTCGCAAGAGGTATGGCTTATTTGGTCGTAGACTTGCCTGGACAAGGCGAAGCGAAACGATTGCATCATTTGTATATGCAACCAGATACGGAGCGATACGTTAAAGATTTAGTAGACTATCTTGAGAGTCGCCCCGATGTGGATTCTGATCGTATTGCATTGCGCGGTGTTAGTATGGGTGGTTATGCTGCACCAAGAGCTGCCGCTAGTGAGTCACGCATTAAGGCGGTCTTTACCTCTGCTGGTTCTTACTCATGCTTAGATGATCTCTTTGAGTTTTATCCTCCAATTCAGGATAGATGTCGTTGGATTATTGGTGCAGAGACACTTGCCGACGCGCGTGTTCAGTTGAGAGACTACAATTTAGACGGTGTTGCACAAAATATTGAGTGTCCAATGTTAATTGGTTATGGTCCAACCGATAGAATTATGGATCCACAAGGTGCCTACAAGCTTTATCAGGCTGCAGTAAATTCGCCTAGAGAAATGTGGTCAGCTGCAGGACATCCTCATCATGACGCGAAGTCAGGTGGACCGGTAGACTTAAGATTGCCTACAGCCCAAGACTGGGTCGCTAAGACACTAGGCGCTATCTGATTAGTCTTATGAAATAGAAAGGTAGGCAAGGTTAACTTGTTTGCCTTTTCTATCATGCTCGCATTTAAATTATTTTATAGAGATTTACTAGCAGGTGGCTCCACCATGCTTATCTCCTGTATTGTTGTTGCGGTTACTGCCTTAACCACTGTAGGATTATTTACTGATCGTGTAAGGCAGGCCATTACCCAAGAGGCGGGTGAATCTCTAGCTGCTGATATTAGAATTGAGTCAGATGAGCCTATCCAGGATTCATTATTAAATACCGCAACTAGCTTAGGTCTAACTGATGCGAATATTATTAATTTTCGATCGGTTGTCATGTCTAATGAGAGTAGCAGTTTGGTTGATGTTAGAGGTGTTAGTCAACTTTACCCCTTACGAGGGCAGATGTTAGTAGCAGATTCTTTAACGGGGACTCCTTACGCAATAGATGAAATTCCAGAATTAGGTGAAGTTTGGGCTGAACCAGCCCTATTAGTTAGGTTGGGACTCGATGTTGGTGACATGGTGATGGTTGGCTCGCTTCAGGCGACTATTAGTCAGGTGCTTTCCTTTCGTCCAGACGAGGGTTGGCGGTTCATGGAGATTGCTCCAACATTATTGCTTAATATTGAAGATATAGAACACACACAGCTTGTGCTCCCTGGTAGTCGCGTGGAGTATGAGCTCTTGCTATCAGGCAGCGAGGGACAACTCAATCAATTTTCTAGCCTCTCTTCTGTTTTGCTTTTACCTGGACAAGAAGTGGATGACATATCTGATGCCAGGCCTGAAGTAAGAGCTTCACTTGTTAGAGCTGAACAATTCCTTCATCTATCTGCCTTAATAACTGTAATCCTTTGCGGAATCTCAATCATGATGGCTTCGAATGAATTTGTCAGTCGACACGAAAAAACAGTCGCTATTTTAAGAGTTTTTGGATCAAAATATCAAAACATTCTAAAGATTATTGCTACACAACTCCTGCTTCTAGTAGCTGTATCCACCATTATTGGCCTTGCAATTGGTTGGTTGTGCCAATTTTTACTAGCTAGCATTGGGTCTAATCTTATTGAGGCATACCTACCAAATCCTTCGATAGAGTCAATTTTGATTGGCCCGCTTACTTCAATTTTTGTGACTATGGGTTTTGCCTTTCTCCCAATGTTGTCGCTTAAGGATGTGTCGCCTATGCGATTATTAAGAAGCGACATACCTACAAGACAGAAGTCTATATGGGCTTACCTACTAGTGATCACAGCTAGTTTAATTTTTTTATTAAATATTCTTTTAGGTGATACGCAGTTATTGTTAATGGTTGTCCTTGTGATCGTAACTTCAACATTGATACTAATGTTAGCGAGTTTTTTATTGGTTCGTTTTTCTATATGTATAAAGCCTTTTTTTACTGGTTCAATCAGATACGGTATTTCTAATATCTCAAGAAGGTCAATGCATAGCACCATTCAGCTTATTGCTTTTGGTTTGGGCGTTACAGCTGTCTTAATTTTAACAATTGTTAGGACGCAGTTATTAGATACCTGGCAGAGTTCATTGCCTGATCAAACGCCAAACTTCTTTTTAATTAATATTCAACCTGGAGAAGAGGCAACAATTAAGTCAATTTTAAGTGAATATAGTGTAGATGCACCTGCCTTCTATCCTATTACAAGAGGTCGCATTAGCCATGTTAATGATATAGCGCTTTCAGATTATGATGCCGTGAATGAAGAAGCTGAAGATGAGTTAAGAGACGATATTAATTTAACATGGTCATCATCGTTTCCAGTGGGGAATGAGTTAATTGAGGGGCGCTGGTGGGATGATAATGAATCGCCGCAGATTTCTATTGCAGAAAGGCTACTTGATGAAATCGGCCTTTCATTAGGCGATGACTTAACATTTTATTTATCTGGTCAGTCTCTAACAGCTAAGATCACTAGTGTTAGAAGAGTAGATTGGGAATCATTCAGACCTAACTTCTTCATGCTGATGAACCCAGGGTTTCTAGAGAGGTTACCGTACACCTCTATCACTAGTTTTTATTTAGAGGATGTCCAAGCCCGCCAAGCTATTATGGAGCTGACTGATCAATTGCCCAGCATTTCTTCAATTGATATTGGAGCCGTGATTGCACAAGTTCGCAGTGCCATGCAACAAGCAAGCTTAGCGGTTCAATTCGTATTTTTATTTACATTAATTTCAGCTTTTCTTGTGATGCTAACTACCCTGCATGCAACCAAGCGGGATCGAATATATGAAGGAAGTCTCATCAAAGCAATTGGGGGTAATACTAAAACTGTGCGCACTTCATTATTAGTTGAGTTTGTCGTCATCGGTAGCTTGGCTGGCTTACTGGGATCAATTATAGCTGTTGCCTCTGGCTACTTACTTGCAACAGAAGTCTTTAACATTGAATATCAGTTAAATTGGTTGATTTTGCCTGCTGGCATATGTGGTGGGGGTGCTTTGGTTGGTCTAGCAAGTCTTTTTATTACTCGAAGCATTTCATCTAAGCAACCCTCATTGCTATTAAGAGAGAGTTACGATTAAGTTAATGCCAATGATTATGCTCAGGTGACCAGACTTGTCCGGAGTTTGCGCTATTACTGAAGTCAACATCCCGAGCATTTATATAGACCAATCCTGCGCCAATGCTAAGCATGATAACTATGCCTAAAATAATAACTTTTGTGCCAATTGGGAGCTTCGGTTTAGCATTCAGGCAGCATAATTTATATTTTTTCCCGCTGCCACAATAACAAAGATCATTTCTACCTATAATCATATTTAATATTTTATTAGAGGTAGGTGAGCATAGCTACTATAATCTCAAACATGAACAATGTAATACATAAGAGTTTTACCTCGTTTATGACATATTTCTTTCTTCTGTGTGTTGTTTTTTGTGTGGCTTTAGACATATCAATTATTGGTCCGCTTTTCCCAATTCTAGGAGATGAGTTTGACGTACCAATAAGTTCCCTTTCAAAGCTCCTTAGCTTTTTTGTCTTTTTTGGTATTGTTTCTTCACCTATAATTACGTTACTTGCAGACTATAAGGGCCGAAAATTTACATTCATATCAATTATTATTTTATTTGCTATTAGCACCTTAGCCGTTGGATACGCTCAAACACTATCAGAACTATTTGTTGCAAGAATATTTCAAGGAATTGCTTCCGGCGGTATTTTTCCGATTAGCGTATCAATTATTCATACAGAACTAAATCCTAATAGAAGAGGGTTATTATTAGGTTTGCTTGGCGCCTCCTTTGGGGTTGCATTTTTAGTTGGTCCGCTAATCGCGGGTCTTTTGATAGATAATGACTGGCGTCTGATATTTAAGATACAAGGTATTGTGATATTAATTTTTTCTTTTGTATTTATCTTTATCCTTCGGTCAATCAAAAAAATGTCTTCAGGTAAAATTATTTGGAAGCAAATCATTTTATTTATATTCACTTTGTCATCTTTTTTTGCTTCCTTAATATTGATTCAGCAATTCTTTGTAACTTTTAATTTCGCTATGCTCTTAGCGGGCATAGTAGGCGCTATAGCAGCTTTTGCATGTTTTTATCGTTTTAAAAATTTAATTACATCTTCAAAGTCATCACAGTTTTATTTTTATTACCTGATACAACCTGCAACAAAGCCAATAATTTTGGTGGCGCTACTAGCGGGTATTTATGAATCATCACTAATATTCCTCCCTTCAATGATGGTCATAAGTATGCTGCTTGAACCATCGCAGGCTAGCTTTATGATGATACCGCTTGTTATAGCAATGATTATCGGTAGCGCTTTATGGGGCTATTTGCTCGATCGAAGTAACCCTTTTATTATCATAACTAGCGGTATGATCCTTTCTCTTATTTTTATTAGCGGTTTAGCTTTAAGTGCACACAATACTGTTTTGTTTTTGCTATTTGGTTCATTACTAGGTTTCTCACTAAGTGCTTTTATTGGCACCCCTTTAAGATATTTGTTAATGGACATCTATCCGAATAATTTCTCAAGCTCTATACAGGGTTTGCTTTCTTTCTTGCAGGGTACCGGTAGGTTAGTGGGGGCAACGCTTTTTGGTGGCTTAATTACTTTCTATAATGATGATCTTCCTGGGTACCAATTGTGTCTCTTTTTGTGTGGGCTGTTATCATTGGTCGCCTTAAAATATTTTTATAAGAATAAAGGCTATTTAGACAAGGAAGCGTTAAAATAATTAATTAATGAACCATAATCCAAAAATTTGTCCCTCTATCCTTTCAGCTGATTTTAGTCAGCTCAGAAAGGAGGTTGATAGTGTTATAAGCGCTGGTGCAGATATGATCCATTTTGATGTTATGGATAATCATTATGTGCCTAATTTAACAATTGGTTCTTGTGTAGCTGAGTCACTTATTAAATCTGGCTTCAAGGGGGATCTTGATGTTCATTTGATGGTTAAGCCGGTCGATGCAGTTGCTGAAGCATTTGCAAAACTTGGCGTTAAATGTATTAGCATTCACCCAGAAGCCACTGACCACCTGGATCGAACTATTTCCTTAATTAAATCTTATGGCTGCGATGCCGGTATTGCCTTAAATCCAGCATCTCCAATAAATATACTTGATCATCTTTTAGATAAGATAGATTTAGTATTGATTATGTCTGTAAACCCAGGATTTTCTGGTCAATCATTCATACAGTCATCGTTAAAGAAGATTGCTGATATTAGGTCAAAGCTAGATGCTGCAGGTTCAAATGCTAGATTGCAGGTTGATGGGGGTATTAATGTAGAAAATATTGCCTCTATCTATAACGCAGGTGCTGATACTTTCGTTGCTGGATCAGCTATCTTTGGTGCTGACGATTATAAGGAAGTGATTGATTTGATGCGTGAGCAAATAGGCTATCAGTCATAATCGCTGAATATGGTTTGGGAAGTTCATAAATTTGGTGGGAGCACCCTTGTTGACGCAAGCTCCATCGATCTTATTAGTCAGCAGTTTAGTGACTCACGTGATCATGCTGCAATAGTTGTTGTTTCAGCATTAAAGGGTGTGACTGATCTCTTGCAGGAGTTAATTGCTTGCTCAGAGAGGCAAGATGACCCAATTAAGCTATATCAGATAATATTAGATAAACATTCAAATATTGCTATGTCACTGCTTGATGATGACGAGCTAAATATTTACTTGAGTGACATGAATGGTGATTTAAAAACAATAGAAAAGTTACTTGCACCATTAAGCGAGATGCATAAACTACCATCCACTAGTGTCGATAGGATTTTAGGATTTGGTGAAATATGGTCTGCAAATTTGATTGCTAGGTTCTTTAAAGCAGCCCTGCCTAAAGATAAGGTCACGTTTTTAGATGCTCGAGATTTTCTAATTACTACTCAGACTGAGATGGGCATAACACCACTATGGGATGAAAGTCAGCAATTATTAGAAAACATCATAAACAAAGAAGACTATTCATTAGTTGTTGTAACAGGCTTTATAGCCAAGGACGAAAAGGGCATTCAATGCACTTTGGGTAGAAACGGAAGTGATTACTCAGCATCCATCATAGCGCTATTAGTCAATGCTCATGAGTTAACTTTTTGGAAGGATGTTGATGGTGTGTTAAGCGCAGATCCAAGCGTGGTTCCTGAAGGCAATATCATTGAAGAGCTTTCTTATAACGAAGCAATGGAGTTGTCATACTTTGGGGCAAAGATATTGCATCCTAAGACCATGACGCCTGCAATTGAAAAATCTATACCTATACGTATTAAGAATCTATTTAATTCATCCTTTCCGGGCACCACAATTATGGCAAAAGCGCATGAAAATGAAAGGATTGTGAAAGGCGTAACCGGCATTGATAATATTTCTTTACTAACGCTTTCAGGAGCTGGAATGATTGGGGTTCCTGGAACAGCTAATCGGCTTTTTGGCTCTTTACGTGAGGCTAATATCTCTGTACTACTTATTTCTCAAGGAAGTTCAGAGCATTCGATTTGCTTTGCCGTTGCATCGCACCATGCTGAGTTAGCTAAAATGGCACTTGAGAATGAGTTTAAGGTTGAGCTTAATTCACATTTATTGAGTGGTGTTGAGGTTCAAGATAATTGCGCGATCATGGCTATTGTTGGTGATGGTATGGCTGGCGCTCATGGCGTTTCAGGAAAATTTTTCTCTAGTCTTGGTATGGCCGGAATTAATGTTAAGGCTATTGCACAGGGTGCGTCTGAAAGAAATATTTCTGTTGTAATTGATAGACATTTTCTTAATAAAGCCATTAAAGCCGTTCATTCGAGCTTCTATTTATCCGAAAAAACTATTTCTATTGGGATTATTGGTGTTGGTAATGTAGGTCAAGCATTGATTGATCAGCTAGCCGACCAAGCAAGTACGTTAAATAGGGATTTTAATGTGAATCTAAAGCTTCGCGCGATTGCCAATAGTAAGTCCATGTGCTTAAAAGAGTCTATAGCAAATTCTGATGTTATCAGTTTGAAAAATGATTCTGTTGATAAAGAATTTTCAATAGATGTATTTATTGAGCATTTAAAGGCAGATCATATACCACATGCAGTAATTATTGATTGCACAGCGAGTGCTGAGATTGCGAGTATGTACAGTGATTTGCTGGCAAAAGGAATTCATGTTATCACAGCGAATAAAATTGCACATTCTGGGTCGATCACTGCTTATAACCAATTGGTAAGCGACACTAGAAAACAGGGCTTTCATTTTCTCTATGAGGCTACTGTTGGTGCAGGCTTACCAATTATTAAATCTCTTAAAGATATTATTGAAACTGGTGATGAAGTTCTTGAGATTAGTGGAATATTTTCAGGAACATTAGGCTATTTATTTAATAAATATAATAGTAACCAATCTTTTTCATCTGTTCTTGCAGAGGCATACGAAGAAGGATATACAGAGCCCGACCCAAGAGACGATCTATCCGGATTGGATGTAGCAAGAAAAGTGGTTATTCTAGCAAGGGAATGTGGCCATCATATTGAAGTTGGTGATGTTAAAGTGCAAAGCCTTATAC
>Ga0114996_10001195_pt1 | contig 35381 bp, 29 predicted proteins | sample ArcticOcean_MG_C_4_FD_87039 | JGI IMG/M metagenome (GOLD analysis project Ga0114996, IMG submission 87039) | Marine microbial communities from western Arctic Ocean - ArcticOcean_MG_CB4_134 | ecosystem: Environmental > Aquatic > Marine > Oceanic | place: Arctic Ocean: Canada Basin | collected... | reverse complement strand
AATGCCCAACGCCAAGAAGGGCTGCATGGGCGGCACCCTCAATCTCAACCTGTTCGGAACGCCGACGCCGCCGGTGCTGGGCAAGCTGTTTTTCAAGATTTTGGCGGAAATGGGCGCGCTGCAACGGGTGCAGATCATGAGCAACACCCACGACCAGATCAAGCGCGACTTTCCGGCCTTGATACCGGCCCTCAAGGGGGTCGGCATGGATACGGCGGCGGCCATTTGCTATTCCATTTCGCCGCGCCACACCGATGCGCATTTCGCGCAAAAAACCCGGGAAGTGGCGGCCTGGAAGCCGGATGTGATCTACCTGAAAGACCAGGGCGGCTTGCTGACCCCGGACCGCATCCGCACCTTGGCGCCGATCATTATGGAGAACGCCGGCGCCATCCCGGTGGAGGTGCATTCCCACTGCACCACCGGTCTTGCGCCGCTGGTTTATATGGAAGCCTTGGCTTTTGGCGTGCCCACCTTGCATACCGGCATTCCGCCGCTGGCCGAAGGCTCGGCCCAGCCCTCGGTGCTATCGACGGCGCGCAACGCACGCCTCATGGGCCACTCCCATAACCTGGATGAGGCGCTGCTGGCCGATATCGCCGGGCGCTTGTGCGCCATCGCCCGCCAAGACGGAATGCCCATCGGCGCGCCCATGCAATACGACCAGGCCCAATATATTCATCAGATACCGGGCGGCGTGATCTCCAATCTGCGCTTCCAGCTGGCCGGCATCGGCATGGACCATCGATTGGACGAGGTGATCACCGAAAGCGTGGCGATCCGCGCCGATCTCGGCTATCCGATGATGATCACGCCCCATTCCCAATATATGTGCACCCAGGCGGCCCTCAACGTGGCCACCGGGGAGCGCTACAAATTGGTGCTCGACGAGCTGATCCGCTTTGCGCAAGGGGTTTACGGCGAGGACGCCGGGTATCTGGAAATGGACCCTGATTTGCGCGACAAACTGCTGGCCAATCCGCGCGCCAAGGAGCTGGCGGCGATGAAGACGGTGGCCGCCGAGGAAATGTCGCTGCGCCAAGCGCGGGCCAAGTTCGGCGGCGCCGGCGTCTCCGACGAGGACCTGCTGCTACGCGCCATCATGCAGGGCGACCAGGAAATCGAAGCCATGCGCGGCGCCGGCCCGGCGCGGCAATATCTGGGTGCCGGGCAGCCGCTGGCGCGCTTGATGGCGGCATTGGAAAAGCACAAAAGTGTGCGTTATATCCAGGTGAGCCGGGGCGCCGATGCGCTGACGCTAAGGGGCGCAAGCCGGGCCTGAAAGATTGGCGCGCTATCTTGATCGCGGTAATGCTGATACCATATATGGTAAATACAGGCAGGTTTCTCACCGACCCGGCGAGGAAATATTTGATGAGCTATGGTCCGCCTCTCTGGCGTTGCTGGATGGCCGCGAGTTTGATTTTGGCATCAAACCTGGCGGCGGCGGTTTTTGGCGCGGAGGAGTTGGGCGCGCAATCGGTCCAGATCCGGTTTGGCACGTTCGAGCTGGCGCCCTACGGCTTCCACGACGGCGAGAATTCCAGGCGCGGCATGCTGCGCGACGTTAATGGCGCCATTGCAGCGAAAGCCGGGTTGTCCTCCAACGACGTTGTGATGCCGCTCAAACGGATCAACAAGGAGCTGCAAAAAGGCGTCATCATGTGCGCGAGCTTCATTCCGTCGGCCTGGTCGAGCAAGGCGCTAACCCAGGTCGCCGAAATTTACGCCGATTTCAAATCCGTGGTCATTCCGAGAAAGAGGCTGACGGTATCCCGCCTTGAGGATTTGCACGAACGATCTATCGCCATTCCGCGCGGCGCCTATACCGGATTTCAGATAACCGAAGATGCGAAGATCCGCCGCCACCTGACCAACGGCTATGATCAAAGCGCGCTGCTTTTGAAGGCCGGACGGGTCGACGCCATGGTCGGATCGGACATCGCCGTTTATCACAGCCTGCGCCAAGCCGGGCTTGCCAAATCTGATGCCGGCGCACCGTTCGTGTTTTTAAAATCAACGATCTGGCTGCAATGCCAAAAGAATGTGGACCCGGCCTTGATCGAGAGGCTGCGCGGCGCCGCCAACAGCTTGCGCCGGGATGGCGTGTTCGATCGTTTGCGCATCGCCTATTCCTCCCAGTTCCTGGAGTGACCGGGAATGGCGGACGGCGGCCCCAATCCAGCACCCCGCGTGAGCGTCTCATCGCGGCTGGCGCGGCTACCCCATAACCTGTCGTTCAAGCAGGCCCGCATCGCGGTCATCGTGGCCTTTGCCTTAGGGTTGATATTCAGCCTGTTTCAAATCTATACGGATTTGATCTCGGAGCGCGACCGCACAGCGGTCACTTTCCAGCGCATTTTGCGCGTCGCCAATCCATCCGCCGTCCAGGCGGCTTACGGGCTCGACAATGTCTTGGCGAAAAAAGTAGTCGATGGATTGTTCGAATAAAAAGCCGTGTTCGATGCCCGCATTGTCAACAATCACGACGAGGTCATGGCCGCAAGGCGGCGGCCCGAGAAACAAGGGCGATTGAGTTTCATCGCCAAGTTTTTCTTCGGCCCGGCGCAGACTTTTCGCCTGCCCTTGCGGGTGCAAAGAACCCAATTTGACGTCGGCACGCTTTTCATATTGGTCGATACAAATGTTATTGCCGAGAGCTTCTTCGAACGTTCCGGCTTGATTTTGTTGTCGGGATTGTTCCGCAATGTTTTGCTGGCGGTCATCTTGGTTGTCGCGTTTCATTTGATGCTGACCCGGCCCTTGAAACGCATTGCCGAAAATATTCGCCAATACCATTCGGCGGTGACCATCCCTGAACCCCATGAAGACGATGAGTTGGGCGAGGTCATTCAAGCCTACAACGATCAATTCCATCAGCGCGCCGCCACGCAAGAAGAACTGACGCGCCATCAGGATCATTTGCAGGAGCTGGTGGCGGAGCGGACCCGGGAGCTGAACATCGCCAAGGACGCCGCCGAAACGGCGAACCGGTCCAAATCGGAATTCCTGGCCAATATGAGCCACGAGCTGAGAACGCCCCTGAACGCGATCATCGGATTTACCGATGCCATCAAAGAGGAAATCTTCGGCCCCCTGGAAAACGAGCGATACAAAAGCTACATCGACGATATTCAATTGTCGGGCCAGCATTTGTACAAGCTTATCAATGATGTACTGGATGTATCGGTCATCGAGGCCGGCAAGCTGGAACTCCACGACAGCATCCTGCGTTTGGACGATGCCGTCGAAGCATCGATCCATCTGGTACGGAGGAGCGCCGATAATGGCAACGTTCAACTGACCAACGCGGTCGGTAGCGGCGCGCCGGTGGTTCGCGCCGATGAATTGCGAATGAAGCAGGTTCTCGTAAACCTGTTGTCCAACGCGGTGAAGTTCACGCCGCCCGGCGGCAAGGTATCCATCGCCGCGAATTTCGGCGCCGACAAATCCGCGCGCCTGGTCATCACCGATACCGGGATCGGCATGAACGAAGCCGAACTCCGCAAAGCCATGGAGAAGTTCGGCCAGGTCGAGCGCGGCGATTTCATGCAGAGCGGCGAAGGGACCGGGCTGGGCCTGCCCCTGACCCAGGGGCTTGTGGAGGCCCATGGCGGCAAGCTGGAATTCGCCAGCGCGCCCAACCAGGGCACCACGGTCACCGTCCATATTCCGAAAGAGCGGGTTGTGGAGGCGACCGCCGGCCCCGGCCCGGATTGACGCCAGCTACCGTTTGCCGCCTCTTCTAATTCCTCAGCCACACCCGCGCTTGTCCCGCAATGATATAATAACGCAAAACATTTTTTGCGCCTGATGGAAATTAACTCGCTTTAATCGCAATCATAATTTAATATAGACGTATAAATTGTTATGACTTAACAGGGCATGCTTGGAAACAGGGCTTCGTTCCAGATCTCTTCATTGTTTGCCTGCAACATGGGCATTTCCGTCCCCCAAAAGTAACCGAATGAAAAAATCGCTCGGCGACAATCGGATGACCACCTTGGCGGCGCTGTGGACGGCAATGTTCGTGGTAAACGCGAATATCATCTTGATTCTGCCGTTGCTGCCGTTTCTGCGCTCCGCGTTCAGATTGTCCGACGCCGAGAGCGCAACATTGTTGATTGCCTATCCGGTGCTGGCCTTTGCCGCCAATATTCTGCTCGGCCCGTTCATCGATAAATATGGACCCAGGCGATTTCTGCTGATCGGCAGCATCGGGTGCGCGGCGTCATTCCTGTTGATGGGATTGGCGGAAAATACTTACATGATCATTCTTTGGCGCGCCGCCGCCGGGTTTTTCACGCCCATGATGGGTGCGTCGGTGTTTGCCGCGGTCGCCGATTATTATCCCGAGAAAGAGCGCCCGGTTATTGTCGGCTATATTGCGTCGGCGCCGGCGGTGGCGCCGATGGTGATCATGCCGATGGCCATTCTGGCTGCCGCCGAGTTTTCCTGGCGGGTGCCCTTGTTTGGGCTGGCGGTGGTTTCGTTGGTGGTGGCCGGCGCCGTCTGGATGACTGGCGACGCGAAATATTCACGCCGCGAGCAGCGCAAAATCACACCCAAAATCTATGCCGAGAAATACACGTCCTTCGCCATCAACCGAACGATTCTCTCCGGCCTGTTCTCCTTCATCATCGTCATGATAGCGATCTTTGAATTTATGGCTTTGTATCCCGATTGGCTTTGGAAGCATGCCGGCGCCTTGGACCAATCAAGCGGCATCAGCATGATATTCCTGATCGGCGGATTATTGGGCATCCTGGGCGCGATGCTGTCGGGTAATCTGGCGAAAAAGTTGGGCGGCACCAAAGGCATCTTGATTGCCGGCAGCTTGGTCACCGGCATTGTTACGCTGTTTGCCGCCGGCGCGTCCGAAACCCTGGTGATCCAGATCGTGGTGTTTTCCATATTCTCGTTTGGGCGGGCGACGATTATGCCCTTGCTGATTTCGAACCTGATGCAGGAGGTGGCGGCAACCGAACGCGGCAGCATGAATGGATTTATCAACGCCGCCTTCCAGATCGGCGTCGCGGCCGGCAGCCTGATCGGCGAATTATCCTATGCCGGGGATAGCAGCTATTTCCTGACCGCATCGATTTCGGCTGCCTTGTTTGTCCTCGCCGCCGCAATCGTCGCCTTTGAATACCGGCGCACGCAACCAGCTTGATTTTATGGTTACACGTTAATATTGCAGTTTATTTTCCTGCATGAGCCGCTGGTTTATGGCGACCGGAATTCAACGCCAGATTATTCAATTAATATCCGTAATCGCTCCGCGGCAAGGCCCGCCACCGGCATCTCATTGGATGTCAAACAACGCCTTTATATTTAATAATAAATTTTTCAATGCGTTAACAAGTTTTGTTTGTTGTACGCATTCAATTTTGGATCGATCGGCGAACAGGCCTGGAAATTCATTTTTCAATAATAGATAGCATAATGTTTTATTAAATTCTCATAGGTATTAATTATATTGCGGGTTATGATGCGGCGTGATATTCGTTTTATCTGAAATATTATATATATAAAAACGCATAATACACGGTAATAGAGTATTTTGATGTCCGGCATCTGTGAGGTTTTATGAACGACGTTAATATGGCAATCGCAGATGCCAAATGTTCCGTGGACCGGGGTGCTTTCTGGCATTCGCCCGGCGAAGCGGCGATCCTGGCCAATATCGCCAGCCAATTCGGCACGCCCACACATGCCCTCGACATGAGCCGTTTGACCGGAAATTACCGCAATTTCAAACGCGAATTTGAGGCCGGCGGATTGGACTGCACCATATTGTATTCGGTCAAAACAAACTATTTGCCGAACCTGGTGCGCGCCTTGAAAGCGCAAGGCTGCGCCGCCGACGTGGTTTCCGGCTACGAGATGGAGCTGGCGCTCGAACTTGGATTTCCGGGCGATCAGATAACTTTCAACGGTCCCCACAAAACGGCGGCGGAATTGGAACGCGCCATCGACGCCGGCGTTTTTATCAATCTCGACAGCACCGATGAAGCCCGCCGTCTGAACAGAATCGCAGAGGATCGTGGCCGGCCAATCGATGTGGGTCTCAGGCTGAACCCGGGCATTGCCATCTACCGGGGCGCCGATCCAACCTACAACGAAATGGCGGAGCGGGCCGCGCTCGAATCGAAATTCGGCTACACGGTTCCGGGCGGCGCCGCGGAAGCCGCGGCGGCGGAAATATCGGCGCTTTCGCACCTCCGGATCACCGGATTTCATTGTCATTTGGGCTCGCAGATCACCGATATGGACGCCTTTGCCCAAGCCCTGGACCGGCTCTTCGCGTTTGCCGGCGGGTTCGCCGGGAACCATCCTTTGGAGCGCATGAATATCGGCGGCGGGTTCGGCGTTGACGGCATTCGGAGAGAGCGGCGGGGACCGCTTCGCGGCCTCCTGGATTTCTATGGCTGCGATAATCTGGATGCGCAAAACGAAGGCTTCGAGCTTCGCGATTTCGCCACGGCGGTAGCATCGTTGCGTGCCCAACATGGTTTGAACGGCGTCCAATTTTATTGCGAGCCCGGGCGCGCCATCGTGTCCGATGCGATGGTGCTGTTGGCAGCGGTATCCAGTGTCAAGGAAACCGGCGGCGTGGGTTGGGTCATCGTCGACGCCGGGCTGAACCTGATGCCGACCATCGCCATGCACGAAGATCACGGCATTCGCGAAGTGGCGCCGTCGGGGGCGCCCAAAACCCTGTTCCGGATTGGCGGACCGCTTTGCTATGAGGGCGACGTTTTGGCGGCGGCCAAGTTGCTGGGCAATGATATCGCCGAGGGCGATCTGATTTTGGTCGAAGATTCCGGCGCCTACACAATATCCAGGGCAACAAACTTCATCCGGCCAAGGGCGGCGGTGGTGGCGCTGGAGGATGGCAAAGCCTCTTTGTGCTGGCGGCGCGAAGAATTTGTCGACGTATTTTCATTCAACGTTTCGCCCGGCCAGCCGGCCATTGGTTCCAGATAGATACAGGGAAACACCAGGTGAATTCCAACGATATAAATAAATCCATATTGGTGCTCTGGTGCGTACCGCGCTCGTCGTCAACGGCGTTTGCAAAGGCCTTCCAGCAACGGGGCGACATGGCGCTCCTGCACGAGCCGTTCTCCGACTGCTACTATTTTTCGGACCAGTCGCGGAGCAACCGGTACGGCGCTTATACCGGGCTCGAAGAACACAATGGCAGGTTTGTCGAAAACGATATCCTCAGCCACCCGGGGCGCGCCTTGTTCGTCAAGGAGCTTGCCTTCCAGGCGGCCCCCTATATCAGCCAGGATTTTTTCGGGCGCGTCTCTCATTCATTTTTGATACGTAGGCCCGAGCAGGTTTATCACTCGCTGATCAAGATCAAGCCCGATTTCACCGAGGAAGAATTTGGATTTACCGCTTTGGCGGACATGTTCGAACGGGTAAAGGAATTCGTGCCGGAAATCCCCTATGTGATCGCCGCTGAAGATTTCTGCGCCCGGCCGAAAATAACTTTAAGGGAATTTTGCGATCATTACGGCCTGGCATTTTTCGCAACCATGCTGCGCTGGAAACCCGGGCCGATCCGCGAATGGATGCCCCACGAAGTGCAAAGCCAGGCCCAATGGCACAAGACGCTGGAGCAAAGCACCGGCATTTTGGCGCAGACCCAACATGTGGCGCCGGTAAGGCCGGAACATCGGGATATGATCGATACCGCGCAGCGGATTTATGAGCGTCTTTTGTTAGAGGGCCGGCCGCGGCCAGAGAGCCTTATGGACGCCTACCAGCCAGCCGCCCAATAAACCTGGATGATGAAAACGAAAGCCAATCGATCGATACAAAGGAGAGCCAGACGTGCCTGCAAAACATAGTCTCTATTTCGACGACGACATCAATCACCTGACCGGTCTTGGGCCTGAAAGACATGGCGTCAAATCGTTCGGCCACGCAATATCCCAACGCACCATGGACGCCTTCGATACGTTGCCCTTGGATAATTATTGCGGCCAGGGCCGAGGCCGGGCAGCCAATGGCAAGCAACGCTACCGCAAATATGATGATCTCCGGTTTTGGTGGGACGGCGAAATGTGGCGCTGTGAATTTCAGCCGCACCGGGTGTTCCTGCAATCGCCCGAGTTCAATATGGCGGTCGGCGGTATTGATCGGATATTGGAGCCTCTGGATATCGATCCAGAGCCGGAGGTGGATGCCATCCTGAAAGCGTTTGAATTCGACACCGCCATCGACTGGCACGTCAAGCTGCACCAGATCCGCGTCATTACGACCGAAGATATTGCCGGCATCACGGTTACCGAGGGTCCGCACCGGGACGGCCAAGACCTGCAAATCGTCGCCGTGTTCCGGCGCCACAATATTGTCGGAGGCGCCAGCCAGTTTCTGCCCACCGGCGGCGGCGAGGTGTTTTTCGAAGAGGTCGTTCCCGAAGGTCATGCGGTTTGCAACGAAGACACCCATATGTGGCACAACGCCACCGATATTATCCAAAAAGACAAGAGCGAAATGGGTTATCGGGATATCTGGATCATGGCGACCAACCGGTGGACGCATCGCACCTATGGCGACGAGTTTGAGGAAACCTCCCACCAGCAGGGGCTCGCCGACTGGGATGTCATCCGGCCCGATGAATCGCCGCAAACCACGGTCCTGGAATAGGACCGCTTGGCGCTTTAGAGATCGAACAGGCGTATCAGATTGCCGCCGAGGATATCTTCCTTGGCCTCGTCCGACAGGCCTTCCATTTCCATCAGGCCGGCGACCGTGTTGGGGTAGGTGCTGGGAGGATGCGGATAGTCTGAGCCGAGAACAAAGTTCTTGGAGCCGATCGACATCACCGCACCGACCAGCGCTTCTTCGTCCGGCTCGGCGCCGATCAGGCAGGATTGGCGGATATGCTCGCTGGGTTTGATATCGCAGCGCGCACATTGCGGCTCGACATCATAGACCCGATCGAGGGTATACATGGCCCAAGGCAGCCACGAAGCGCCGGATTCGAAGAAGGCAAAGCGCAGGTTAGGGAAATCCTTTAGCAAGCCGCCCAAAGTCAGGGAAGCCAGATTGACCATATATTCAAAGCCGAACCCCAGATAGTTGGAAATGTGCAAGCGCCGCATGCGCTCCCAGCCGATGGTGAAATTGCTGGGCACATGATCGTGCACCCGGCAAAGGAATGGGTTGCCGTGCACATAGATGGGTATGTCCAGCTGGTTCATGACGTCCCAGAAGGGATACAGCGCCAGCGAATCCCAGTTCTCGCCGCGCCAATTGGAATTGATCATCAGCGCCTTGACGCCCAATTCACCCGCCGCCCGCTTGGCCTCGGCTATGCAGACATCCAGGTCCTCGGACCCGAACGGCACGACACCGCAGGCGATCAGCTTATCGGGATATTCCCTTTGCGCGGCGGCGGCGGCATTGTTGTAGGACATGCTCAGGGCCAGATGCAGACCCGGCCCCCAATCCCGCCCAACCGGCGAGCCGAAGGCGTTGGCATAAATTCCGTCGGGTATCAGGACCTGCATGTCGAAGCCGGTTTCGGGCAACAGTTCCACCCGCTGTTTGGCGATGCCATGACCAATGGGCCCACCGGAAGACTGCGACGGTGTGCCAGCCTGGGCAATGGCGCCGACCTTCTGGCCCGCCTTGGTGGCCTTGAAACCGCTCCGCCGTGCGTTGCGGTCGGCGAACATCTCGGTGTCGCGCAACAATACATTGATCGACGATTCCGGCATGCCGGACCGTTCGGCGATATCGGTGAAGTCCACCGGCGGAAAGAAATGGCTGTCGCCGTCAATCTTCAAAGTCTTGGTCACTGCCTGGTCCATAATTTCACCTTCTCCCTGTGTCTTTCCCCAAATTGAATTGCTGGGGCGGTTGCGCGAAAGTATTGGCCAGGGTTGATGCGTTTGTAAAGCGCGCCACCGGGATCCGAGCGAAGTTTGCCTTCCCGGACATTCGACTTTGACCCGTGCGCGCCGATTAGACATTATGGCTTGGCGGGCGGTAATTGTCCGGGGCGCCCAGGCGCCACCAAGTACGTCCGGGGCGCCCAGGCGCCACCAAGTACGTCCGGGGCGCCCAGGCGCCACCAAGGGGAGAGCAGCGTTGAAATTCTTCATAGTCGACGACGACGATACCATGATCCAACTGATGGAAGGCCTTATCACGGCGTCCGGTCACGAAGTGTCGTCGGCCCTTGCCGGGCATCAGGCCATCTCGGGCATCACCGCCATGAAGCCCGATTGCATCATCACCGATCTGATGATGGCGACCATGGACGGGCTCGAGCTTTGCGATGCAATACGGGCCAACAAATCCGTCGGCGACACCACGATTGTCATGGTCTCCGCCCGCGACGCCGAGCACTGGAAAAGTCAGGCCGCCGAACGGGGCGCCGATGGTTATATTACCAAACCCATCGATCCCGAAACATTTCTCGGCGAATTGCTGGCGATCATCGAAAAGACGGGCTAACCACCAACGGCGCGGCGAAGCGTCCAAATAATCAGGGGCGCTAGTTGCCGGCGGCCTTGGCGGCCGAGGATTCCTTGCCCAGGCAGTAAATCACCGAGACCCGCTGTTCCATTTTATCGATATAGTTGACCAGATCCACGTCTTTGAGCGAAATACCGTTGTTCAGGACGGCGGTGTTTCCGTTGTTATGGATGCGCTGCAGATTGGCCAGGCGGCGATTCCAGATGTCGGCGTAGCGAGCCCAGTTTCCCTTGTACTTTTTGCGCACATAGCCGGCGATCGACAAATTGGTTTTGTGCAGCCACCAATCCACATTGGGGCTGGATTGGCATTTTGATGTCAGGACCCAGCCATAGCCCAAAACCTCGGCAAAATGTTTCTTTTTCGGCGGCGGCGCTTTGGCAGCGGCGGAATTGGCGGTTGGAGCATCAGCCGCGGGCTGAGCGGGCGCCGGTTGGGCGGCGGGTGCCGGTTGAGCGGCGGGCGCCGGTTGAGCGGCGGGCTGGGCGGCGCTCACCGGCGGCGGCGCTCACCGGCGGCGGCGGCGGCGGCGGCGACGCCCGGGCGGCCACCGGAGTTTGCTTTGCCGGCTCCGGTATCAGCATCAAGCCGGCGGCGGCGGCGATCAACAGGGCGGCGGCGATGCCGCCATAGATGGCGATTTTTGCGCCCGCCGATTTTTTTGCCGGCGGCGGCTGGGCGGCCGCGTGCTGGTCGGCGACGGGCTGCGGTTCCACCGGCTGCGGCGCGGCGGCGGGGCGGGATTTGGCGGAACTTTCCAACTGCTTTAGCTGGTTCAATACCTTGACCTTCAGGGTCTCCGGATTGAACGGCTTGGTGATGAAATCGATGGCGCCGAGGCTCAGGCCCCGGGCTTCATCCGCAGGCGTATTTTCGGCGGTGACGAATATGATCGGAATATGTTCGGTCGCCGGGTCAGACTTCAATGCCGCGCAAACTTCGTATCCATCCATGCCCGGCATCACGATATCCAGGAGGATCATATCCGGGTTGTTGGCCTTGGCGATGGTCAGGGCATCTTCGCCGGAGGTGGCGAATATGACACGCATATATTCGCGCAGCACATTGCCGATCATCTGAATATTTATGGTTTCATCATCAACGATGAGAACCTTGTGTTTTAAGGGCTCGTCGGCCATGCAAAAACCTCTCGTCTCACGCTTTCGTTGACGCGGTCAGGGTTTCGAGGGAAACCAGCGCGCCGGCGAAATCCAGCTTGCCAACACAATCTTCAAGCTTGGCCATATCATCGGCATATTCCTGCCCCGCCAGCAAGTCCTTGATCGGCGCGACCAGCGCTTCGGCGTCCATGTCATTTTGTTCAAGGCGCGCGCGAAGTGTCTCAAGCAGTGGCACGGCCCTATGTATATCCTCCGGGTTCTGAAGGCTTCCGGCGGCGCCCGGGCCGGCGGATTGACTGGCCTCATCGAGCCGGCTCAAGGTTTTTTGAACTTGCACGAAGTTACGCAACAAGATTGCCGACAGCGGGCGGAAATCATCGCTGCGGCCTTCCTTGACGGCCAGCTCCATATTTGCCGCCGCCTGGTTCAATTCCTTGGCGCCGATATTGCCGGCAACCCCTTTCAACCCATGCGCCAGACGCCGGAGGTTTTCGTCATCGCCGGCGGCCAGCGCGGCACCGATCTCGGCGCCGGCATTGGCCTTGGAATTGCGGAATTCGATCAAAAGCTGCCGGTAAAGCTTGGCGTTGCCCTGGGTCCGCATCAGACCGTCGTCGATATCGATGCCGGTCATGTCGCTGGGAAAATCCGCAGGTGCGGCGGACGCCTCCGGCGCCACGCCTTGGGCCGTACTTCCAAATAGTCCGGCGACGATGTCGATCACCTTGTCGGGATCAAAGGGTTTGGTAATGTAGCCGACCGCGCCCAAATCAAAGCCGTGCTTTTTCTCCTGCTCCTTATCGGCGGCGGTCGCGAAGATGACCGGGATATCGCGCGTCGCCGGGTCTGATTTCAGCGCCTGGCACACTTCGTAGCCGTTCATTTCCGGCATCATCACGTCGAGCAGAATCAAATCGGGCTTGCCGGATATTGCCATCGCCAAGGCTTCTTCGCCGCTGCTTGCGGTGGACACTTGGATATCCTCGCCGGTTTGCTCGGCGCCGGCAGCGAGGATGGCGGCCAAAAACCTGATGTTGAGGGTTTCGTCGTCCACGATCAAAATTTCCCGTGCCTGATTATCGATCATCGTCCCTCACGTTTGAAGATAACGGGTGCGAAAACGCAATCGCTCCCTTTTATGGTTTCAAGGTCCAAATAATATTGCAACAACGGAATGAAATTAATTTATTAATCTCAACCGTATTTATTTGGGTCCCCGGTGGCAATGTATCTTAACGTATCCGGCCGCTGATTTGGATCTAATCTGTGGTCGGCAGCTTATCTAGAATAGAATCCTGGATAGGTTCCGGCGGATCTTCGCCGCCTTCGATTATCGAGCGGATTTGATCGACAAATTCCTGGATAGCCGCCCATTCGTCATTGCCGAGACGGCCGCTGGAATCGATATAATCCTCAAGTCTGCGGGCAATGGTTGTCACGAGTTTGAAGCCATAGCTGCCGGCCGAACCCTTGATGCTATGGATGGTTCTTTGAACGTCGTGACTTTGCGTGCCCGCGTCGCCGACACCATTGGTTATATTGGCAATCGTCTGGTCAAGTTCGCCGAGCTGACCGACGCATTGCTCGATAAATTCCTTGCGCAGCGTGGCGACAACATCGCTCATATTTGATGGCACGAATGGGCTCCAATGTTCATGGGATCAAACCGTGACGAATTTTATGGGTCCGCATGGTCATAATCAAGAATCGATCCCCCCATTTGCCTGGCCAGAATCCGGAGCAATAGACCTCGCCGCCCTTCAAGCCTCCTTGGGCATGGGCAGGATAGTTGAATCCTTAATGCTCGAAAGGACGATCCGGGACTGAACGTCTGAGACAATACCGCGCGCCAGTAACGTGCTGCGCAAAAAATCGTCATAGGCATGCATGTCCTCGGTTACCACACGGATGAGATAGTCGACCGCACCGGTAACCATTTCAACCAGCGTCACTTCCGGCGAGGCGGCCATTAGCTGCTCAAACGTCGTCATATTCTCCTGGTTCGGCGGGTCCAGCTTGACGAAAGCATAGACCACGAAGCCGAGGCCGATCCGCTCCCGGTCGACGAGCACGGTTTCGCCCTTGATCACGCCCCGCTCCTTCAACAGCTTGATACGCCGCCAGCAAGGCGATGTGGACATGCCCGCAGCCTCGGCAATGTCGGCGATGGGTTGCGATGCATCCCGCTGCAGCCGTTCCAATATGATTCTGTCGGCACGATCAAGTTTAATAATATCTTCCATTTTTATACCATTTATTAGAATTTATAACCCCATATTACCCAGAATTAGGCAATTATCAAACACATTTTCGATCAATATTGGATCATTGTGGTGTTCATTGTGGCGATTGGAAAACCGATGACACACCCCGGCATCACTCTCGACGACAAATATACCAAGACCGATGGCGTCGTTCTCATGAGCGGCATTCAGGCCCTGGTGCGTATCGCCATGGACCAGCGGCGGCGGGATTTGGCGGCCGGTTTGAACACCGCCGGCTACATCTCCGGCTACCGGGGCTCTCCCCTCGGCAGCTTCGATTTGGAGCTGGGCAAAGCCAAAGCCCTTCTGGACGCCAAAGACATCGTCTTCCAGCCCGGCATCAATGAAGATCTGGCGGCGTCGGCGATTTGGGGAACCCAGCAGGTTGCCTTGCAGCCTGGCGCCCGCCACGACGGCGTGTTCGGCATCTGGTACGGCAAGGCGCCCGGCGTTGACCGTTCCGGCGATGCCTTCAAACACGCCAACGGATCGGGCACCGCTTCCCTTGGCGGCGTCCTGGCCATCGCCGGCGACGATCACCGGGCCAAGTCGTCGTCTTTTGCCAACCAAAGCGAGTTCGCTTTCGTCGATGCGGAAATACCGGTCTTGAACCCGGCCAGCGTCGAGGATGTTTTGCATTTCGGCCTCGCCGGGATCGCCATGTCGCGCTTTACCGGACTTTGGGTATCGCTAATCGCCGTCGCCGACACCATGGATAGCATGGCCACTGTCCGCGTCGATGGCGTTTCGCCCGGCATCATCATTCCCGGCGATGTCGCCATGCCCATTGAAGGCCTCAACGTCGTCTCCGCCCACACCCATATTGGCGCCCGGCTCAAGGCCGAGGAACGCATCCGCCATTTCCGCATTCCCGCCGCGCAAAAATTTGCCCGCGCCAATCACATCGACAATATTGTGCTGGACGGCGGCGCCGGCGCCCACATCGGCATCGCTGCCACCGGCAAGGCCTATGCGGATCTTCGCCAGGCGCTGGAACTCCTTGGTATCGATGATGAACTGGCGCGCAAATTGGGCTTCCGGATTTACAAGATCGGCATGCCCTGGCCGCTGGAACCGGAAGGCGCCATGGAATTTTCTTCCGGCCTGGAGCGGGTCCTGGTGGTCGAGCACAAGCGCCCGCTGATCGAGCCGCAACTGAAAGAGCTTTTCTATCATCTTCCCGAAGCCAGCCGGCCGCAAGTTTTGGGCAAGCGCAGGCCCGACGGCAAGCCGCTCTTGTCGGACCTGTTGGATCTGGAGGCCACCGATATCGCCGAGGTGATCATCGATTTGATCCCCGGCAACCTGCGCACGCCCGCCATGCACCGCTTCGAAGGCGCCGCCAAAAGCCGGCCCATCCGCTTGGGCCGCATCGCGTCCAAATCGGCGCGCATTCCGTTTTATTGTTCCGGCTGTCCGCACAACGCATCGACCCGCATTCCAGACGGCGCCCGCGCCATGCCCGGCGTCGGCTGCCACATCATGGCGCAGACCATGGATAGGACCACCGACGTCTACACCCATATGGGCGGCGAGGGCGCGCCGTGGCTGGGCCAGGCGCCGTTCACCGACACAAAACACATGTTCGTCAATTTGGGCGACGGCACCTATAACCATTCCGGCATCCTGGCGATCCGCGCCGCCGTTGCCGCCGGCCATCCGGTCACCTTCAAGCTTTTATATAATGACGCCGTCGCCATGACCGGCGGCCAGGCCCACGACAGCCCGCTTGACGTGCCCAGCCTGACCCATCAATTGGCCGCCGAGGGAATTGAGCGCATCCACCTATTGAGCGAAACGCCGGAGATTTACGGGCGCAAATCCGGCATCGCCGCCAACATACCGGTCGAAGACCGGAGCCAATTGGACCGGGTACAGAAAGAGCTGGCGGACTATCCCGGCGTTTCGGTTTTGATATTCGATCAGACCTGCGCCGCCGAAAAACGCCGCCGCCGCAAACGCGGCCAATTTCCCGATCCGGGCAAGCGCCTCTTTATCAATGACGCCGTCTGCGACGATTGCGGCGATTGCAGCCGGGCGTCCAACTGTATTTCGGTGGAACCGTTGGCGACCGAGTTTGGCCGCAAACGCGCCATCAACCAATCCAGCTGCAATCTGGATTTCACCTGCGGCGACGGATTTTGCCCGTCCTTCGTAAGCGTTGTCGGCGGCCGGCCCCGCCGCGGCGAGGGCGATGCCTCTTTGATCACGAAGGAAAAACTGGCCGCCCTTCCCGAGCCTCAAGGGCAGCAATTGCGCACCATGCGCAACATTCTTCTTGCCGGTGTCGGCGGAACCGGCGTCACCACGGTGTCGGCGCTGCTGGCCATGGCCGCCCACATCGACGGCGCATCGGTAACCACCATGGACATGACCGGATTGGCCCAAAAAGGCGGCGCCGTTCTCAGCCATGTCCGCGTGGCGCCGACTGGAATGGACATTCCAGGCTCGCGCATTCCGGCGAGCGAAGCGCACGCCTTGCTGGCCTTTGATCTATTGTCGGCCGCCGGGCGGGATGCCCTGGCGCACACCAATCCGGCGCGCACCGATGCGGTCCTCGACACAGACGTGTCGCCGAGCGCCTGGTTCGTCGGCCACCAGGAAGAGAATTTCGAGGCCGGGGCGCTCGAAGCCTCGGTTCGCGCCGGCTGCCGCGAGGCAGACGCATTAAAGCCTAAGCAAGCGGCACGCCGGCTTCTGGGCGATGCCATCTACGCCAATGTGCTGATGCTCGGCGCCGCATTCCAAAAGGGCCTGATCCCGATCTCATCGGGCTCCATCGAGGCCGCCATCACGCTCAACGGCGTTGCCACTGAGAACAACCTCACCGCCTTCCGCGCCGGACGCTTGATGGCCCATGACAGGAATGCCCTGATGGAAGCCGAGGCACCGGCGGCGGCGGACAGCGTCGATGATCTGATCAAAAGCCGCGCCGCGGCGCTGGCTGTCTATCAAAACGCATCTTACGCGCAAAAATTCGTGGATACGATCCGCCCCCTCGGCGCCGCCGAACAGCGCATCGATCCGGCTTCCGAGGCGCTGACCCGCGCCGCCGTCAACGGGCTTTATAAAGTGATGGCCTATAAGGACGAATACGAGGTGGCCCGCGCCTATACCGATCCCGCTTTCCGCGCCAAGCTGGACGCCCAGTTCGAAGGCGACTTCAAGCTGCGGGTGAAGCTGGCGCCGCCGCTGATTTCGCGGCGCGACCCCCATACCGGTCATAGCCAAAAACGCGAATTCGGGCCTTGGATATTCACCGCTTTTCGTTTGCTCAGTTCCTTGAAATGCCTGCGCGGCACCCGCTTGGATCCTTTCGGCTATAGCCAAGAGCGACGCACCGAGCGTACTCTGATCCCTCATTACCGGAAGCTGCTGAGCCATGTGACCACCAACCTGACAGAGGCCAATTTGGGCGCCGGCATCCGCCTCGCGGGTCTGGCGGAACAGATCAAGGGCTTCGGACATGTCAAAAATGCTTCCATCGAAGCGGCCATGACCGAGGAAGAAAAACTCTTAACCGAATTCGACACTATCATTGATCCACCAGCCGAGGATTGGCGCGCCTACGCCTAAAATCAATAATCGGAGAAAAACAATGATAAGCAACAATCCCAACTTCGATAATCACGAGCGGGTTCTGTTCATCAACGATGCGCCCACCGGGCTAAAGGCAATCATCGCTATTCATTCGACGACGCTCGGCGCCGCCGTTGGCGGCATCCGCATATGGCCCTATGACAATGACGCCGACGCGCTCGACGATGTCTTGAAGCTATCCCGGGGCATGACGTTAAAGACGGCGATCGCCGATCTGCCGCTGGGCGGCGGCAAGTCGGTCATCATCGCCGATCCCAAAATCCACAAGACGCCCCAGCTCCTGCACGCCTTCGGGCGCGCCATCAATGATCTGGGCGGCAGCTATATCGGCGGCGAGGATGTCGGCATGACCGTGGCCGACGTTGTCGAGATGCAGAAGGTCACCAAATTTGTCGCCGGCTCCAGCCAGGGCGAGAACGCCAGCGGCGATCCATCCTTACAAACCGCCCACGGCGTCTATCTTGGCATCCAGGCCGCCGTCGCCCAGCGCTTCGGGCGGGACGGCGTCGCCGGACTTAGCGTCGGCGTCCAGGGCCTCGGAAATGTTGGCATGCGTCTGGCCCGCCAGTTGCACGCCAATGGCGCCCGCCTGGTTGTCGCCGACTTGGATGCGGCTCATATCGAAGAAGCGGTGCGGGAATTCGGCGCCGAGGTCGTGGAGCCGGTTGCTATCCACGGCGCCGATTTGGATGTCTTTGCGCCTTGCGCCATGGGTGGCATTTTGAACGCCGCCAGCATTTCTGAAATGAAGGCCAAGGTGGTGGCAGGCTCGGCCAACAATCAGCTGCAGGATTTCACCGACGGCCAGCGGCTTAAACGAGCCGGCATCCTTTATGCGCCCGATTACGTGATCAATGGCGGCGGCGTTATCAATGTGGCCGGCGAGGCATTGTCCAAGTACGATCCGGCCGCAATCAACGCCAAGGTCCGCAATATCCCGCGCATCTTGAACCAAATCTTCGAACGCGCGCACCGCCGCAACCTAACCCCCGGCGAGGTCGCCGATCAGATGGCCATGGAACGGCTGGAACCGCTGGCGCGGAGCGCCTGACTACCCGTCAATGCGGAGCGCCTGACCGCGCATCAATAATGAACACTGTCAAATAACCGAAGCGGGCGATAGGCTGAACAGCCGCTTTGGAGAGGGAACGATTTGCCGGTACTAAAAACCAAATTGGACGCCGGCTCGCCGGAATTCGCGGCCAACCGGGCCCATATGGAAGGCTTGCTGGCGGATCTCCGGGCCAACGTCGATCGGGTTTCCAAGGGCGGCAACGAGATCGCCCGCGAAAAGCACTTGGCGCGAGGCAAACTGCTGCCCCGCGAAAGGGTGCACCGATTGCTTGATCCGGGCGCGCCGTTCCTGGAATTTTCGCAGCTTGCCGGACTGCACAGCGATAGGGGCGAAGAGGTTCCGTCGGGCGGCGTCATCACCGGCATCGGGCTGGTAACGGGCCGGCAATGCGTAATCATCTGCAACGACGCCACGGTCAAAGGCGGCACCTATTTTCCGATCACCGTAAAGAAGCACCTGCGCGCCCAGGAAATCGCGGCGGAGAACAATCTGCCCTGCATCTATCTGGTGGATTCGGGCGGCGCCAACCTGCCCAACCAGGACAACGTCTTCCCCGACCGGGATCATTTTGGGCGTATTTTTTATAACCAGGCACACATGTCGGCGGCGGGCATTCCACAGATCGCCGTGGTCATGGGTTCGTGCACGGCGGGCGGCGCTTATGTTCCGGCGATGGCCGACGAATGCATCATCGTCAAGGATCAGGGCACCATATTTTTGGCCGGCCCGCCTTTGGTGAAGGCGGCCACCGGCGAAGAGGTATCGGCCGAAGCGCTTGGCGGCGCCGACGTGCATACCAGATTGTCGGGCGTCGCCGATCACCTCGCCAATGACGATCTGCACGCCCTCGCCATTGCCCGGCGCATCGTCGCCGGCCTCAACCGGCCCAAGCTATCGGCGTTGGAACGCAACGCTCCGGTGGCGCCGGCGCATCATCCGGCGGATATCTATGGACTGATCCCGTCCGATATCCGCAAACCCTACGAGGTGCGGGAACTGATCGCGCGGCTGGTGGACGGCAGTGAATTTGATGAGTTCAAGACGCTGTACGGGGCCACCCTGGTGACCGGCTTTGCCCGCATCGAAGGCTATCCGGTGGGCATCCTCGCCAACAATGGCATTTTGTTTTCCGAATCGGCCCTCAAGGGCGCCCACTTTATTCAGCTCTGCTGCCAGCGCGGCATCCCGCTCATATTCCTGCAAAACGTCACCGGCTTTATGGTCGGCTCCAAATATGAAGCCGGCGGCATCGCCAAGGACGGCGCCAAACTGGTCAATGCGGTCGCCAACGCAGCGGTTCCCAAATTTACAATCATCACCGGCGGCTCGTTCGGGGCCGGCAATTACGGTATGTGCGGGCGCGCCTTCAGCCCCAGATTTCTCTGGATGTGGCCGAATGCCAGAATATCGGTGATGGGCGGCGAGCAGGCAGCAGCCGTGCTTGCCACCGTGCGCCGCGACGGCATGGAAGCCAGGGGCGAAAGCTGGGGCCTCGGCGATGAAGATAGCTTCAAGGACGCGATCCGCGATCAGTACGAGACCCAGGGCCATCCTTATTATGCCTCGGCGCGGCTTTGGGACGACGGCATCATTGATCCCGCCGACACACGCGGCGTGCTGGCGCTGGCCATTTCCGCCGCCCTCAACGCCAACCATAAGCCGACCAATTTCGGCATCTTCAGGATGTAGGCGAGCATGGCGGACCCATTGGTTATTTCGGCAATTGATGAGGGCGGCATCCACCGCCTGACCATGAACCGGCCCGATGTGCGCAACGCCTTCAATCCGGATCTGGTACACGAATTGGCCGCCGGCCTCGACCGGGCGGCACAAGACCCAAGCTGCCGCGCCGTGGTGCTCGCCGGAGCCGGCAAGGTTTTTTCCGCCGGCGCCGATCTTGAAAACATGCGCCGCGCCGGCACGCTTTCGGAGAACGAGAACACCGCCGACGCCATGAATGTGAGCCGCCTTCTTGAGCGCCTCGATAGCATGCCGGTGCCGGCCATCGCGCTGGTGCAGGGGGCTGCCATCGCCGGTGGGCTCGGCCTGGTGGCGGCCTGCGATTTGGTGATCGCCGCCGCCGATGCCGTCTTCGCCATTTCCGAAGTGCGCCTTGGTTTGATCCCGGCGATGATCAGCCCCTATGTGATCGGCGCCATCGGCGCCCGTCAGGCGCGGCGCTATATGCTGACCGGCGAGCGCTTCGGTGCGAGCGACGCTTTGAGCATGGGATTGGTGCACAGCATCACGCCCAGCGCGGTGGAAATGGAGGCAACCCTCGAGCCGCTGATCGATGCGATCCTCAAGTCCGCGCCGGGCGCCATTGCCGAGACCAAATCCCTGTTACGGGAAAGCGGGCGCACCGCCGCGGATCAGCAAAGGCTGGCGCGCGCCCTGGCCCGGCGGCGGGCATCGGCGGAGGGGCGCGAAGGCGTCGATGCGTTCCTGGAAAAGCGGGCTCCCGATTGGCAGAAGCCGGGCTAGCCGCGCATGATAAAATCCGTCCTCATCGCCAATCGGGGCGAAATTGCCCGCCGGGTTATGCGCACCGCAAAGCGCTTAGGCATCCGTACCATCGCCGTCTATTCGGAGCCGGATGAACGCGCCCTGCATGTGAGCGAGGCCGATCAGGCCATCGCAATCGGTGCGGCGGCGGCGGCGGAAAGTTATCTAAACGCGGAGAAAATTCTGGCGGCGGCGCGGGATGCGGACGCCGAGGCGATCCATCCCGGCTATGGCTTTTTGTCCGAGAACGCCGATTTCGCGGCGGCGGTGGAGGCCGCCGGGCTGATCTTTATCGGCCCAACCCCGGATGTGATCCGCACCATGGGCGAAAAAAACGCCGCCAAAGCATGCATGGAAAAGATCGGCGTGCCTATAATTCCCGGCGATCTTGGGCAGGATCAGGACGGCGCGGCCCTGGCGGCGGCGGCCAAGAAAACCGGCTATCCGGTATTGATCAAGGCGGTCGCCGGCGGCGGCGGGCGCGGCATGCGCAGCGTTGCCGGGCCGTCTGATTTCGCCCAGGCGCTGCAAGCCGCCAAGCGCGAAGCCGCGTCTGCGTTCGGTGATGACCGGATGATCATCGAAAAGCAGATCGTCCGGGCCAAGCATATCGAAGTGCAGGTGTTTGCCGACGGAATCGGTAATGCGGTGCATCTGTTTGAGCGTGATTGTTCCATCCAACGGCGCCACCAAAAAGTTATCGAGGAAGCACCGGCTTCGGGCATCTCTAAAAATTTACGCAGCCTGATGTGCGCCGATGGGGTACGCATCGCCGAGGCGATTGGCTACCGGGGCGCCGGCACCATCGAATTTATGGTTTCCGGCGACGCCTATTATTTCCTGGAAATGAACTGCCGGCTGCAGGTGGAGCACCCGGTAACCGAAATGATCACCGGGCTGGATCTGGTCGAATGGCAATTTCGTATCGCTGCCGGCGAAGGTCTGCCACTGGCCCAGGATGGTGTCTGCGCGTCCGGCCATGCCATCGAGGCGCGCCTCTATGCGGAAGACCCGGCGCATGGGTTCCTGCCCGCGTCGGGACGCATTGAAACCCTTGCATGGCCGGATGCCAGGAACGGCCTTCGCATCGATACCGGGGTGCGCGCCGGCGACGCGGTTTCGATCAATTACGATCCGATGATCGCCAAATTGGCGGTCTCGGCAGAAACCCGCGATCAGGCTATTGAAGCGCTGGGAGCTGCGCTGGCGGGGACCGAAATTACCGGGCTCAAAACCAACCGCGCCTTTTTGGAGCGGATCGCCCGTTCGGATGAATTCAAACGCGGCGAGATGGACACCACCTTTATCGAAGCGCATTTGCCGGCGCTGCTGGCCGCCGCACTATCGGTGCCGGCGGGCGCGGTGATCCGGGCCGCCGTCCACTTGCTTGGCGAACGCAAACGGCAATCTGGAAATGATCCCTGGCAGCGCACCGACGCCTGGCGCTTGAACCAGGCTTGCGAAGACCGGCTGTATTTCGCCGAGCCGGACGATGGGCCTAGGATTGATGTCGGGGTCACGTTTACCCCGGATGGCTACGCGCTGGAACTTTGGGGAAACGCTTACGCCGCCCCCGAGCCAGGCAGCGTGTCCCTGTCCAATGACGGCGCCTTGATCACCGTGCATATGGACGGCGCCGATCATACACTTGTTTATCTGCATCCCGATTTGATGGACGATACCGCCGACGAGATCGAAAGCGATATCACCGCGCCCATGCCCGGCATCATCATTGACGTGCCCATCAAAGCCGGCCAAACGGTTGCCGGCGGTGATATCATTCTGGTTATGGAAGCCATGAAAATGGAGATTAATATCACCGCCCCCGCCGACGGGGTGGTGGAAGCGGTGTATTATGCGCCTGGCGATGAAGTGAGCGAAGGCGAAACCCTGCTCCATTTTGAAGCCAATTAGGGCGGAATGCAGAACATGGCTTATCCGAAACGCGTAACCATCTACGAGGTTGGTCCCCGGGACGGCCTGCAGAATGAAGCATCACCGGTGGCCACCGATATTAAAGTGGCGCTGATCGATAAATTGTCCGCATCGGGCATCTCCCATATCGAGGCGGGCAGTTTCGTGTCGCCAAAATGGGTGCCCCAGATGGCCGGCAGCGCCGAGGTGATGGGCGCTATTTCGCGCCAACCAGGCGTCGCCTATTGGGCGCTGACGCCGAACCTAAAAGGCTTCGATGCCGCCCTGGCGGCGAATTCCGATGGCGCCGCCGTGTTCGCCGCCGCGTCCGAAAGCTTCAGCCAAAAGAATATCAACTGCTCCATCGACGAAAGCCTGGAACGGTTTCGCCCGGTGCTGCAAGCGGCATCGGCGGCCGCTATGCCGGTGCGCGCCTATATCTCCTGCGCATTGGGGTGCCCCTATGAGGGCGCGGTCGAGCCCGGGCGCGTCGCCCAGCTGGCAGAGAAATTGCTGGCGATGGGCTGCGCCGAAATCAGCCTCGGCGATACCATCGGCGCCGGCGCACCGGAGACGGCGCGCGCCATGCTGGAGGCGGTGGTGGGCGCTGTCCCCTTGCATGCGCTGGCGGTCCATTTTCATGACACCAAGGGCCAGGCGGTGGCCAATGTCAGGGTCGCGCTGGAGATGGGCGTATCGGTTGTCGACAGCGCGGTCGGCGGGCTTGGCGGCTGTCCCTATGCACCGGGCGCGGCGGGCAATGTGGCGACCGAGGATATACTTGGCCTGCTCGATGCCCTTGGTATCGAGAGCGGCGTTGATGGGTTGGCCGTCGCCGAGGCCGGGCAGTATATTTTGGCGGCGCTGAACCAGCGCCAAGGAGAGCAACCATGATACCCAACGAGCTTCCCACCCTGGATTTCGATCTTGGCGAAAGCGCCGATATGATCCGGGGGACGGTGCGCTCCTTCACCGCCGATGAGATTGCGCCGCGCGCCGCCGACATCGACCGATCTAACGAATTTCCCGCCGATTTGTGGCCCAAGCTGGGCGCCCTTGGCGTGCTTGGCGTGACCGTACCGGAAGCGTTTGGCGGCGCCGGGTTCGGCTATCTGGAACATTGCGTGGTGATGGAGGAAATCAGCCGCGGCTCGGCCAGCGTCGGGCTTTCCTACGGCGCCCATTCCAATTTGTGCGTCAACCAGATCAACCTCAACGGCACCGACGCGCAGAAGCAGATTTATTTGCCGAAGCTGATTTCCGGCGAACATGTGGGGGCGTTGGCGATGAGCGAGCCGGAAGCCGGCTCCGACGTGGTCTCCATGCGGCTGAAAGCGGAAAAAAAAGGCGATAAGTACATCTTGAACGGCACCAAGATGTGGATCACCAACGGCCCCGATGCGGACACCATGGTGATTTACGCCAAAACCGATGCGGATGCTGGGCCCAAAGGCATCACCGCCTTCATCGTCGAAAGAGACTTTCCCGGATTTTCCGCTGCGCAGAAACTGGACAAGCTCGGCATGCGCGGCTCCAACACCGGCGAGCTGGTATTCGAAGATTGCGAGGTGCCGGCCGAAAATATCCTGGGTGGGGAGAACGAAGGCGTCCGCGTCCTGATGAGCGGGCTGGATTATGAACGCACTGTGTTAGCCGCCGGGCCCATCGGTATCATGCAGGCCTGCCTCGATGTGGTGATGCCGTACGTGCATGAACGCCGCCAGTTCGGCAAGGCCATCGGCGAGTTCCAACTTGTGCAGGGCAAGCTGGCCGATATGTATACAGGCGCTTCGGCGGCACGCGCCTATGTCTATGCGGTGGCCCAGGCTTGCGATCGGGGCCGCGTTTCGCGCAAAGACGCCGCCGGCGCCATATTGTTCGCTTCGGAAAAAGCCACCAGCCTGGCTTTGGATGCCATCCAGCTGCTCGGCGGCAACGGCTATATCAACGAATTTCCCACTGGGCGCCTGTTGCGCGATGCCAAGCTCTATGAAATCGGCGCCGGCACGTCGGAGATAAGGCGCATGCTGATCGGACGCGAATTGTTCGGCGAGGCGGGCGGCGGATCATAGCCGGGCAATGCCCTCTTGAAATCGAAACCGAATCACCGTGAAGTACCGAAATGCCGAGCGAGCTGGATTTATTAAAGGCGATCGAACGCAAAATCTTGTGGCTATCCAGTTGGATGATCCACAACGCCAACCACGTCCGGCCCAATTCCGACGGCATTAAAGTCGGCGGCCATCAGGCGTCCTGCGCATCCGCCGTGTCGATCATGACGGCGCTTTATTTTCATGCCCTCCGACCGCAAGACCGCATCGCGGTTAAGCCGCACGCATCGCCGGTGCTGCACGCGATCAATTACCTGCTGGGCCGGCAAACCATCGAAAATATACAGAACTTCCGCGCTCTCGGCGGCGCCCAGGCGTATCCTTCGCGCACCAAGGACAAAGGCGGCATCGATTTTTCAACCGGTTCCGTGGGGCTTGGCGCCGCCGCCACATTGTTCGCGGCGATGATCCAGGATTACCTGAGCGCGCACAACATGGTGGCGGATGGCAACCCCACCGGGCGGATGGTCGCGATTGTCGGCGATGCGGAGTTGGACGAAGGCAATGTGTTTGAAGCGCTGCTGGAAGGCTGGAAACAGGATGTGCGTAACCTCTGGTGGGTGATTGATTATAACCGGCAAAGCCTCGACGGGGTGGTCAACGATCATCTGTTCCAGAAAATCACCCAGTTTTTTGAGACCGTCGGCTGGCGCGTGGTCAATCTGAAATACGGCAAAAGACTGCAAAAGGCCTTCGAGGGGCCGGCCGGCGGGGCATTAAAAAACTGGATCGATACCTGTCCAAACCAGCTTTATTCCGCCCTCACCTTCAAGGGCGCCGGCGCTTGGCGCGACCATCTTCGGACCGATCTCAAAGGCTCGCTCGGCTTCTCGGAATTTCTGGACAGCCACGACGATACCGCCTTGCACGCGCTGATGACCAATCTCGGCGGTCACGATCTGGAATATTTGATCGATACCTTCGATGCCGTGCACGACGAAACGCCGCGCTGCTTCATTGCCTATACAATCAAAGGCTACGGCCTGCCCATCGCCGGCCACAAGGATAACCATGCGGGCCTGATGACGCCGGAACAGATGGCTACCTTCCGCAGCGCCAATAATGTGCCCGAAGGCGCAGAGTGGGAGCCGTTCGCCGGGCTCGGGATCGATGCGGATATTCTTGAAGCGTTTTTGGGTGACGTGCCGTACCGCTCAAAACCGGCAAGATCGGTGCGCTCGCCCCTGATCCGGCGGCCGCCGGCGCTGGCGCCAAAGGCGGCGCGTTCGTCGACGCAAGGCGCATTCGGCGACATCCTCAAGGAGCTGAGCGATTCCAAAGACATCCTCGCCGATCATATCGTCACCGCGTCCCCCGATGTGGCGGTTTCCACCAATCTCGGCGCCTGGATCAATCAGCGCGCCATCTATCACCGGCACGCCCAATCGGACATCTTTCACCAGGAAAATGTGCTCTCGCCCCTGAAATGGACCATGCGTCCCGGCGGCCAGCATATCGAATTGGGCATTGCCGAGCATAATCTGTTTCTTCTCCTGGGCGTCCTTGGCCTTAGCGAAGATTTATTCGGCGTGCGCCTGCTGCCTATCGGCACGGTCTATGATCCGTTCGTCAACCGGGGCCTGGATGCGCTGATCTACGCCTGCTACCAGAACGCCCGTTTCATGGTGGCCGGAACGCCGTCCGGCATATCCCTGGCAACCGAAGGCGGCGCCCACCAATCCATCAATACGCCGCTGATCGGCATATCGATCCCCGGCCTTACCGCGTTCGAGCCGGCCTTCGCCGACGAGTTGACCGTGCTGGTCCGCTGGGGCCTTGAACATATGCAACGCCAGACCGGCGGCGCGGTTTATTTGCGCCTGTCGACGCGCCCCTTGGACCAGCCAAAGCGGGCGCTAACGGACGCAATGGCGAACGACATTACCGCCGGCGGCTATTGGCGCGAAGCGCCGGCCGGGGACGCGCGAATTGTCATTGTTTACGCCGGCGCCGTGGCCCCGGAAGCGGCCGAGGCGCATGCGAATTTGCTCAAAGATTTCCCGGGCGCCGGATTGCTGGCCGTCACTTCGGCTGACCGGCTGCATCAGGACTGGCTGCAACAGGGCGCCGCTTCGCACACCGCCCACCTGCTTGGCCAGGTTCCACCCGCAGCAAAACTGATCACCGTAATCGATGGGCACCCATTGTCGCTTTCGTGGCTGGGCGGCGTGGCGGGCCACCGAACCCACGCCCTCGGCACCACCGCGTTTGGTCAAAGCGCCAGCCTGGATGACCTGTACCGCGCCCAGGGTATCGATGCGGCCAGCATCGAAGCCGCGGCAAAAATAATCTAAGTGATCAGACACGCCGATGGCTTGGCGGTTTGGCGGACCGGCGCAGCGCCACCTCATCAGCCCGGTCGCGGAGCGCCAACCGGTAGGATTGTTCCTGGCCGCTCTCGTAGGGCAGCGGCCAGCGCTGGTGCTGAACTCCGTAATAGGCAGCCGCCTGCAAGGTAAAGTGAGGATTGGTGAGGTGCGGGCGGGCCAGCGCCACCAAATCGGCGCGGCCGGCGCCGAGGATCGTGTTGACCTGATCCCAGGTGGTGATATTGCCGACGGCGATGGTGGGAATTTGGGCTTCCAGGCGCACCTGCTCGGAATACCAGGTCTGGAACATTCGGCCGTAGACGGGCTCGGCATCGGGCGTCGTTTGGCCGGCGGATACATCGATCAGATCGCAGCCATGGTCCTTGAAGGCTTTGGCGATGGCGACGGCATCGTCGCCGGTGATGCCTATTTCGCCGACCCAATCGGTCGCCGATATGCGTACCGACATGGGTTTTTCGGGCGGCCAGACGGCGCGGACTTCATCGAAGACATGCAAAGGAAAGCGCAAGCGGTTGGCCAGCGTGCCGCCATAGTCATCGGTGCGTTGATTCCCGAGCGGCGTGATGAAACCGGACAACAGGTAGCCATGGGCCATATGCAGCTCCAGCATATCGGCGCCGGCCTCGTCGGCCATAATCGCGGCTCGAACGAAATCATCGGCTACCTGCGCCATGTCGGCTTTCGTCATTTCCCTTGGCACGTCGCTGAACGGATAGAACGGGATCGCCGACGGCGCGATCAGCGGCCAGTTGCCCGTCGCCAGCGGCTTGTCCATGCCTTCCCAGGCGACGCGGGTGGAGCCCTTGGCCCCGGCGTGGCCGATTTGCATGCAAAATTTGGCATCGGATTGGGCGTGCACATAATCGATCACCCGCCGCCAGGCATCCACATGGCCCGTATCGTAGAGACCGGCGCACCCCGGCGTGATGCGGCCGTCGGCGGAAACGCAGGTCATTTCCGATACGATAAGCCCGGCACCGCCCATCGCCTGGCTGCCCATATGGACGAAATGAAAGTCGCCCACGGTCCCGTTTTCGGCCGAATACATATCCATTGGCGAGACAACGACCCGGTTGGATAGCGTCATGTCCCTTAAATGGAAGGGCGTGAACATGGGCGGCGCGGCGGCCGCGCCCGCCTTAGCGGCGAACCATGATTCCACATCGTCGATGAACTTCGCATCCCGGAGGCGCAGGTTTTCATGGGTGATTTGCTTGGAGCGGGTCAGCATCGAATAGGCCGCTTGGATCGGCTCCATATGCCAATAGCGCTGGGTGTTCTCGGTCCAGACTACGCTCACATCCGCCGCATGCTGGGTCATTTCGACCTCGGTGCGGCGCGCGTCTTCGAATAACTCAAGCGCGGAACTAGTGGTGTCACTGTTTGCGATGGCTTCATAAAGGGCGATAGCATCTTCCATGCCGAGCTTGGTGCCGGAGCCGATCGAATAATGGGCGGTGTGTAGCGCGTCGCCGAGCAGCACGATATTTCCGTGGCTCCATCGCTCGCAACGGATGGTCGGAAAGGTCCGCCAGACTGAGTTGTTAGCAATCAGCTTGTGGCCTTGCAGCCTGGCGGCCCACAGCTCCTCCATATAGGCCAATAGCTCCTGCTCGGTAAATTGTTCAACCTCGGTGCGGGCGTTCTCCCAGGTTGGCTCCGGCGCCTCGATGATCCAGGTCGATTGGTCTTTGTTGTACTGGTAGGCGCCGAGCACCCAGGGCCCGTGTTCATTTTCCGCAAAATCGAAAGTGAAAGCCGCATGCGGTTTGGTGCTGCCGAGCCAAACAAACTTGTTGCGCCGCCATTCCACGCGCGGGCGGAAATGATCTTTATGAAATTCGCGCACGAAACTGTTGATGCCATCGGCGCCGACGATCAGATCGGCATCGCCGAAGCGATCCAGAGTGTCGATCTCGGTTTCAAATTCAAGTTTGACGCCCAATTCCCGGCAGCGTCTTTGCAAGATCAGCAAAAGCTCGCGCCGGCTGCAGCCACAAAAACCATGCCCCGAAGTGCGGATGGTTTGCCCTCTAAATACAAAATCGATCTCATCCCAATAGGCGAACGCGCCGGTAATCTCGGCGTAAGATTCAGCATCGTAAGACAGGAAGTTTCCCAGCGTCTCATCGGAAAACACCACGCCAAAGCCGAAAGTGTCATCGTGGCGGTTGCGCTCGAAGACCGTAATATCGTGATCTGGGCCAGACTTTTGCATCAAAAGCGCAAAGAACAGCCCCGCCGCACCGCCGCCGATAATCGCTATCTTCAAAGGATATCTCCCAAGGCCGCGTCATAGTCTTTATTATGACAGATGATCATGCACAATGGCTGGGTACCTCGGAGGACATCTCATGGATGAATTGCTGCCGCTGCCGGCTTCCCGCGAAGCCATCCGTCAAATTCAAAGCGAACGCAAAAGGGTCGCCTTCGAGCGCGCCAAGACCGCTGGCTGGTACCAAGGCAAGCTCGATCATATTGATGCCGGCAAGCTCGATGACCCGGAGGTCTGGAGCCAGATTCCGATCGTCACCAAGGATATATTGCGCGCCTTCGACCACGCCGGATTTATGCGGAATTTCAATGTCGCGGTGCCCGCCGACATTGCCGAATATTGGCGCTCGGGCGGTGCCACGGGCAAGCCGGTCTTCTATCCGCGCACTTTCGAGGATGTGTATTACGGACTGGAAAGTTGGGCCCGCACCTATCCGGCGATCCGAATCGAGCCCGGCGATCTTTGCCATATATCCTTTCCGCTGGGCATTCATCCGGCTGGTCAAATCTGGGCGCGCAGCGCGCATCAAAAAAATGTGGGCATGAATTGGGTTGGCGCCGGCAACGCGGTACCCTCCGAAGCGCAGGTGGATTTGATATTGGCGCTCAAACCTACGGTGCTGATATCCATGCCGAGCTTCGCGTTGCATCTGATCAACGTTGCCGACACCAAGGGCATCGATCTGGCGGCAAGCTCGGTCCGCGTCGTTATCTGTTCCGCCGAAACCCTGTCGGACGCTAAGCGCGAGAAGCTGGCCCGACGCTGGGGCGCCGAGGTTTACGATGTTTTCGGCATGAGCGAGGCCGGGCTGATGGGCTGCGAAGGCGATGCCCATGACGGCATCCATATCTGGTCCGACATGTATTTTTGCGAAGTGGTCGACGATGACACGGGCGCCATATTGCCGGAAGGCGAAACCGGCACCTTTTGCGTCACGCCGCTCTACACCAACAACGCGACGCCGTTTCTCAGATGGAACTCGGGCGATATCGTCCGCATGGTCGAGAATGGCGGCAGCTCCGGCCAGATCGGTGAATTGTTCCCGATGATCCAGCATGCGGCGCGGACGGCGGGATTTTTCAAAATCCGCGGTGTCAATCTGAACCACGCGGAATTCGAGGATTTCATGTTTCGCAACCAGGATATCAACGATTTTCAGGCGGTCTTGGAAACCGGCGATGATGATCTGGAGTATATGCGGGTTAAAATCGAAGTGAAACGAGGCGTTGACGTGGACCCGGTGGTCCAAACCGTCTTTACGGAAATAAAGCTTGTGTTCGAAGTTTCCGCCATCATCGATGTGCAGGAGCCGGGCACCATTGCCAAAGCGTTCGAAGCCAGTATCAAGGCGCCTCGTTTCATCGACGAGCGGACCTAGAAAGACATATCCCCCGGCCTTGATTGACCGGGGGATAATGCGTTTATCTTGTCATCAAATTATTTAATGAATTCGTTGGAGAACAGATCGTTCAAAGGCGATTTTTTGCGGATGATTTTGCTTTTCAGGTAAAAATCCTGAAGGCGCGCCATTCGCTACCCTTCGATTTCGCCCAGCTGGTCATTTTGTGGCTGGGATTTAACGTTTATCCCAAAATACTGGTCGCCATCCTGATCGTATTTTACCCGATCATGGTCAATGTGCTGACCGCCATCCGGACGGTAGATCCCGACCTCATCAATCTAGCCCGCGCCTTCAAGGCAAGCCGCGCACAGATATTCTGGAAAATAGAATTTCCAGCGTCCTTGCCGCCGCTTTTTTCCGGTCTTAGGATCGGCTCGACGCTCGCGGTGATCGGCGTTGTCGTTGGCGAATTGGTGGGCGGCAACAAGGGCTTGGAGTTCTTGCTGGTGCTGGGCGAAGGCCAAGCCAACACCGCTATGGTGTTCGTTGCCATTATCATGCTGACGTTGGTCGGCATCATCGCCTATGTGCTGGTGGTGATCACCGAGCGCCGCGTGCGTCACTATTTGCCGAAGCGTACCGTCGATACGCTGGAGGTCTAGGCGTTAGCTGGTTCCGGTCCAGCCGCTCTTTGAAATATCGAAGACGATACCGTCCGGGTCCTTGAATTTCTTTTCGAAATTTATCTTCTCGTCGTCGTCGCCGAGATCGAAATAGAAGGTGCCGCCTGCGTCTTCGATACGCTTTTGCGCCTCGGCGATATCGTCCACTTGGAAACCGAAATGATGGGCACCGACGAAGCCCTCCATATCCGATTTTCCGGACCCTTCGGCGCCCTTGTATTTGAGCAGCGCCAGGTTGACGACGCCATCGCTCAAATAAACGCCGGAACCGATATCCAAGTCCTCGCGCCCGACCATTTTCAAATCGAAAACCGTTTCATAAAATTTTGCTGCCTTGTCCAGATCTTTGACGACCACCGCAATGTGACGCAGACGGGCCATTGTCCAACTCCCGGCTGAGGTAAGGTTACCGAAATGCGCCGATCACCATAAACCCCGAGGCCACGGCAGGGCAAAATGATTTATCATCGAAGCGGCTTGATCTAATATCGCTGTCTTCGCGGGAGAAAAGGCTTGCCGGAGCGATGACGTCCAAACGCCATGTAGAAATCGCCGGCGCCGGATTTGCCGGGCTGACGGCGGCAGCGGCGTTCGCCCGCCAAGGCTGGTCCGTCCGGGTTCACGAACGGGCCGATGAATTGCGCACCGCCGGCGCCGGTATCTACATTTATGAAAACGGCCTCCGCATCTTCGAGACTTTGGGCGTCTATGATATGCTGATCCGCGACGCCTATCCGGCCTATAAGCGCGAGATGCGCGGCGACGACAACAAGGTTCTCCTTCGCATATCCTGGGAAAACGGCGGGCCGGGCCGTGTCTTTTCCATCGTCCGCCAGCGCTGCATTGATGCCCTGGCCCATGCGGCGCGTGAAGCCGGCGCCGAGATCGTCACAACATCGGAAGCGGTCGGCGTCTCCCCCGCTGGCACGCTGGAGATTGCCGGCGGCGTTAGCCACAAGGCCGATCTGGTAATCGTCGCCGACGGCGTGAATTCGAAGCTGCGCGACAGTTTGGGTCTGATCGATAAGCGGCGCACTTTGGTGGACGGCGCCATTCGCATGCTGGTCGAGCGCACCGGGGAGGAGCGGACATCCGAAGAGGGGCGCAAATATATCGAGATGTGGTCTGGCAGCCGCCGCATTCTCTATACGCCCTGCAGCGACAGCCAGATTTATCTGGCATTCACCATGCTCAACGATGACGCCGAGGCAACCCAATTGCCCATCAACAAGGACGCCTGGAAACGATCGTTCCCGCAAATGGAAAATGTCATCGACCGTATCGGCGATCAGGGTCACTGGGACACGTTTCAATATGTCCGCTTGAAAAAATGGTCCAAGGGCCGGGTTGCAGTGATCGGCGATGCCGCCCATGCCCTGCCGCCCAATATCGGCCAAGGCGGCGGCTGCGCCATGATGAACGCCCTCTCCTTGGCCACCATCCTCTCCGAACATTCCGATGTCGAGGCAGGCCTCGCCGCCTGGGAGCAGCGCGAACGCCATATTACCGACCATGCGCAGAAGATATCGCTTTGGATCAGTATCCCCACCACCTGGCACCCGAAGATGCGGGCCTGGGCCTTCACCCTGGCCGGGCATTCGAAATGGATCGCCCGGCAGCGCAACCGGACCGCCCTGCACGTGCCCACCGGGACCACATGAGGGGCCGCTAAATCGGCACGGTGAAGCCGTCGTGGGGGGCGTCGCAATTGACCAGATCGAAGCGCTTGGAAGCGATCAGATAAGAGCCGCCCCGGACCAGGAGCCGGTGCGTGCAACGCCCGCCGAGATTGCGCAGCGCTTCGCCCTTGGCCTCCAGCACATGGCAGTTGGAGGTGACGATCAAGGCGCCGTCTTGGTCCTCGCCGGCAACCATGACATTGCCGATGACGTGGCTGGTCCAGGTCTTGACCGCCTGGGCATGGCGGTTTGGCGTATCGAACTGGCGAACGCGAAGTTCCATGGACATGCGGTCGTCATAAATCAGCGACACCGTATCGAAGGGGTTCTCCTGGCCGCGCTCCATGGGTATCCAGTAATGGGCGTCTTCGGTAAACAGATCGAGCCATTCTTCATAGCGGCGCTCATCCAGCAGGGCGGCTTCCAAAAACAGAAACGCTTCGATGGAGCGGATGTCATGGGGCGCCTCAGCCACGCGCGCCTCCATCGGTCATGTATTCGCGCCAGGCGGAAAACATGTTGCGGATATGGATTTCGCTGGTGCCGTTGGGCGAGTGGGAGCCGCCGTGATCAAAGGGCTGATCCTGTTCCATGGCGCGGCTGACATCGATCCAGTCGCTGCCCTGGCTTTCCATGCCGCCGGAGATGCGGGCGTAGGTTTCCAGATCATCGGTCAATACCGGTGAGCCGGTGCCGTTGGTGACGTTGGCGAAGCGCACCGTATCCAAAAACATCTTCTCCGGCGCGCCCTTCATTTTGAACAGAAGCACGTTGATTTGGGTGCGGTCAGGCGCGATGGGATGAATGATGCGCAAAGAGCGGAACTGGCTCATGAACGAGCAATTGGGATAAATGTTGCTGTTCCAGCGGCCGACCGCCAAAATCTCTTCGGCGCGTTCGGCTCCATGGGCGCTTTCCAGCAGGCCGATATATTCGGCAAATTCCGGGTCCTTCCTGGTGGCCACCAGCTTTTCGTCATCGTGATAATCACCGATATAGCAATGGCCGCCGGGGAAGGTCCAAAGCCCGCAATCGTTTTCCCAAAAATCCAGGGACGCGCCGTTCTGCAGCATCTGGCGCCGGGCAATCTCGCCGGAGCCGTCGGTGTGGGTATCGGCTGATTGGCCGCGCGCCGTGTCCACCGACGAGATATGAACGAAATTCGGATGCAGCCCGTCGCACCAATTTTCCAGCACCAGCTTCCAGTTGCCGTCATAGGTATGCTTGAAAATACCGCCGGCCACTTCCAGCTCGCCGTCCGGCGCCCGGTCCACCATGTCGTCGAACGAGGTGGTCATGTAGCCGAGAAAATCGTCAAGCCCCGGCCCATCCTCGGCGAGGCTGGCGAACAGGAAACCGCGATAGCTATCGACGCGCGGCACCCGGACCATGCCGCGGGCGGGATCGTCCAGATCGAAATCACTGGCGTAGCCCTGGCCGAGCGGCACCGAGCGCAGGCTGCCGTCGGTGCGGTACATCCAGCCATGATAACAGCAGGTGAAATTTTCGGCGTTGCCGGCGGCCTCGCCGACAACTTGCGTGCCCCGGTGTCCGCAGCGATTGTTGAGAACATAAACGTTGCCGTCTTGGTGGCGGACGACGACGACGGGCTGGCGGCCCATAAACGTGGTGAAGAAATCGCCGGGCGCCTTCACCTGGCTTTCATGGCCGACGAACAGCCAGGCGCGGCCGAACAATCGCTCCATTTCCAATTCGAATATGTCCGGATCGGCGTAAACCCGGCGATGGACGCGCGTCGCTTCAACCAGGTCGCCAATGTCATGGGCGTTCATAAATGCTCCCCTTGCCGGAATTGTCCCGCTGCCAAAGCCAATCTAACCAAAGCGGGGCCGGGGGGCTAGTCATAGAAGGCCGCCGCGTCAGCACCTATTGCGTGTTTAACTTTGAAAACCTCGTGCGACATGTTTTTGACCCCCCTTACGGTTATGACTATTTATGACGGTTTATGACGGTTT
>Ga0114996_10001192_pt1 | contig 35435 bp, 37 predicted proteins | sample ArcticOcean_MG_C_4_FD_87039 | JGI IMG/M metagenome (GOLD analysis project Ga0114996, IMG submission 87039) | Marine microbial communities from western Arctic Ocean - ArcticOcean_MG_CB4_134 | ecosystem: Environmental > Aquatic > Marine > Oceanic | place: Arctic Ocean: Canada Basin | collected... | reverse complement strand
CTTCGCCGGCTTCGCAGCCTTCTTGGCAGGGGCAGCCTTCTTCGCCGGCTTCGCAGCCTTCTTGGCAGGGGCAGCCTTCTTCGCCGGCTTCGCAGCCTTCTTGGCAGGGGCAGCCTTCTTCGCTGGTGCTGACTTCTTCGCTGGCTTGGTGGCTTTCCGAGAGATGGAGCCCCTCCACGGGTTCTGCGTTTCTACGAACTACTTGAGGCCCGGATTGGGCCCAGCATCCAAAAGACTACAAGAGATTCCCGGAAGTTGAAGCCCGACAGAGCATCCGGGGGAATAAGCCACGGAGAAAGGCCCCGAAAAAGCCCAGAGTAGCAGGCTTTTTCAGGATCCCAGTCACGGCGCGCAACCCGTCCCTTCGCAGAAGAGCGTCACGAACAGCTCCGAGCGGATTCTCCAGCCGTCGTCGGTCTGGCGCCAATAGGCCGAATACCGCCCTCCGGCCCGTCTTGGCCCATCAGGCGCCGTCCAGGTACCGACCCAGGTGCCGCGTTCGGAGGCAACCGCCGCTGCGCTACCGATTTCAAGAGAGGTGATGGTTCGTACATACAGCACATCATCGAATTGCTCGAACTGTCGAGTAAAGGCGCTTCTCATCGCTTCGGGGCCTGAAATGAACCCCCCGGCTCCCGCTGTGACGTGAACTTCATCGTCCAGCGTGGCGACGATGGCTGGCACGTCATGCCGTGCGATCGCTTCGTTCGAAACGGCTCGGACCGCTCGAATCTGCTCAGCATCCGTACCTGTCTGAGCAGACACCGGTGCGGAGAGCGCGAAGGCTAGGAACAGCGCGAACCGTTTCTTCATCCCGCAGCTACCCCAGCAACCGTTTAGAGAGTCGGCGTGCTCCGTAAAGTCCCAGACCCGTCCCGATCATACTCACGACGAACGTGGTGAAAATCGAAATGTATGCGCCCAAGGCCCACCCGATCGCACTACCGATCGTCATCCCCATGAGATCCAAGAGTCGCTTCATGATGTTTCCGCTATTTGAGCGCCGCGTCCTCGAACAGACGCTCCATATCGGGCGCCCGCGGTGGTTGGAGAATGTCGAGGCCAGCCGCTTCAGGATAGCCCGAACTCCGGATCCGCTCGTCCGCAGCGGTGAGATCGTACTCGGTCCGACGCAGATCCACTCCGGCGTCCAGCATCAACCAATAGGCCCCAGGCTCCCCGAACGGCATGCCAATGGAGCCAGCATTCACAACCTGAATTGAGCCGACGTTGCGCTCGAACTGCATGTGGGTGTGCCCACAGACGATGACGTCAGCGCCGGTAGGCTCGAACAGCATGCGAAGGGGCGGCTCCGGCGTGATACGCGTGAAGATCCGATTTTCATTTTCCGGTGTCGCGTGGCAAAACAAGACGCTCCCCAGCCCCGGCACTTCGAGAGTGGTGGTAAGCGGCCACGCCGCGAAGTCTGCGATGTACTCCGGCGGCAAACTTTCGGCGACCCATCGCATGACCTCATGGAATTGCGCGGGCACTCGGACCATGGGCTCGCCGCGGTGGAGGGCGACGATGTCACTCTCTCCGTTCCCACGGATGAAGTCGACCGGAACGGACAGATCTTTCAGAGCGGCGACACACTCGCGCGGCATCGGGCCCGGCACGACATCACCCCCAACCACAATTCGGTCGACGCCTTCGGATTGGATCTCACCCAGGACCGCCTCCAAAGCGGGGAGGTTGCCATGGATGTCGTAGATCGCGGCTACCCGCATCTGTAGCTCTCCCTACCCATCAGCCCGAGCCGCGACGCCGTACCGTTTGCGCAGCGTCTCGACGCCCTCGGGGCGGCCGATGACCGTGAGTCGATCACCTGCCTGGAGAGCGGTATTTCCCCGCGGGAAGACGAGTTCATCGCCTCTCCGCAGCATCGCAATCAAAGTGCCTTCCGGAAGCGAGATGTCTCGGAGTTCCAAGCCGATCAAGTCCGAACCACTTCGGCCCTCGACCAACTTGATGATCAGCATCCGTTCATTTCGGAACAGCGCTTCCTTCAACTCTTCGTCACTCTCGGCAGCGAGCCACTCCGGCATGAAGGCAGGCTGATCGACACCCCGAGCTACCTGAGCCAGAATCCGCAGGTGCTGCCCGGGATCGTGCTCCGGGCTCGCCAAGAAGAAGACCGCGCGGACTGCCTCTTCTGACGTTGGGTCCGCGTCCGACGAACCCAACGAAAAACGGACTCCGCCGGCGACCCGCGCGAACAACACGTGGGGCCGATCCAGAATGTCGGACCGCATGTGCGGGAGGGCAGCCCCATGCGCCGCGGGTGTCCCCCCTCTCCGGGTCCCCTCGAGGAAGCCCTCGGTCAATTCGCTCGCCGAGATTGGGAGATCCTGCGCCAACCGCTGGCCGGCCGCTGCGGCGAGGTCGTCGAAGTCGATCGGCCCCTCCAAGTCGAGAACACGAGCCCCCGTGAGAAGCGCGTCGAAAGGATCTGCCTGGCGAGGGCCACGTTCTTTCATGACCTCGCGGAGCTCCCTGTCCAGGCCATCGTTCCTCTGCCTCCCGAGTCGTTCGAACACGTGGAAGATCGCGCCTTCCCGGGACACGCGGCTCTTCGCGTAGTACGTGAACCACATGGCGCCGAAGGTGATGAGCCCGCCAGTGAAAAGGGTCGGAAGGATGCCCATGTTGAAGATCAGCCAGAACGCTCCGAGGATCCCGACGATCTGGAGACCGGGATAGAGCGGCGACTTAAAGCCCGGGTCGTACGACTCGATCCCGCTCTCCCGCATCACGATGACCGCCAAACAACCCAACGCGAACATCACGAGCATGAAGGCGCTCGCCAGCTTCGCGATTTTTGTCGGATCGAAGAGTGTGACCGACAACAGAATGAGGATCACGGTGGCGATGATGCCCAGCGTCGGAGTCCCGCGGTTCCCGAGGTTCCCGAAAAGATCCGGCAGCAGCCGATCGCGCCCCATCGCCAGGGGGTAACGGGACGCGCTCAATATGCCGGCGTTCGCGACCGATGAGAACGCAAAAACCGCGGCAACGGTCATGACCAGTGCGCCCCAAGGCCCGGCCATTTGTTCGGCCACCGTCGCGACGGGCGTGAGGTCACCGCCGTCCAAGGCGAGTGTCTCGACGCCCACGACGCCAATCATGACCGTGGTCCCTACCACGTAGATCACGATGACGGACACGAAGGCTAAGAACATGCCAAGCGGGAGGTTGCGCTCAGGGTTCTGGACCTCTTCAGCGACACTAGCGACCGACGTCATTCCCATATAGCTGACGATCACTAGGCCGGCCGTGCTGATGATCCCCGTGCTACCGGAGTCGTAAAATCCGCCGAATTCGGCGAAGTCGGTCTGCAGTGCGCCTAGGCCGCAGAACCACGCGAGGAGGATCACGACGCCGATCAGCAGAAAGACCTGGAACGAACTGCTCTTCTTGGCTCCAAAGTAATTCACCACACCGAAGAACACCGCGAAGCCGGCCGCGATTGGGCCCAACTCCAGTCCTGGGAAGAACAGATGCAGGTAGGCTCCCACCCCGACCAGCGCGAAGGAAGCTTTGAGCACCAGAGAGATCCACGTTCCAAACCCTCCGATCGTCCCCACCAACGGCCCCATGCTGCGATCGAGGAAGTAATAGATGCCGCCGGCCTTCGGCATCGCCGTCGCGAGTTCCACCTTGCTCATTAGGCCTGGGAGGAGGATGAATGCGGCCAGCAGGTAGGAGAGCGGCATCGCAGCCCCGGCCCCCGCAGCCGCAAGCCCCGGAAGCAGAAAGAACCCGGAACTGAGCGTGGCACCCGTCGCGAGTGCATAGACGTCCCATAGCCCGAGCTGCTTTTCGAGCGCCGAGTGCTGGGGGCGACTTGGGGAGTTGGAGCTATCCATGGGCTGAGTCGACGGCCTCGACCGCCTGTACAACGGCCCCTGTGTCCTCAGCAGCGTCCAGTTGCGCGGCGAACGCAGCGTCGCGGGACAGCCGACAAATGCGGGCGAGGAACCTCACGTGCTGACGTTCACGCCCCGGAGGCGAAAGGAGAACGAAGAACAGCCGCACCGGTTCGTATTCTTCCGGCCCGAACTGAATCCCCTGTGGAGCCAGTGCGATACCCAGCACCGTGTCGCTGAGTCCGTCCACAGTAGCATGAGGAATGGCCACGCCGGGCCCCACAATCGTCGCTTGAGACTCCTCCCGTACCATCAGCTGCGTCGCTATGACATCCCGGCTGGCGATACCCGCGGCCTCCGCGCTCGCAGACAACTCGTCTAGGACTCCCGCCGTGTCACTGGCCTGGAGCTGCAGGACGATGAAGTCCTTGTTCAGCACATCGATGAGACGCATAGGAGAATTCCTGACGGAATGGCCATTCTACCGGGCGCTCAGGATGCCGAAGCGGGGGGCGGGCGGCAAGGACGAGGCCGGTCCGTGCGCCGCGTGCGACGGTTAATTTCAGTGCGCGAAGCACCTCAGATGTGCCAAAGCGCGGCACTTATGCGTCGACTCTAGGTAGGCAAAGGACGAAGACACCCGCACGGGAACCCTCAGATGCGACAACGAGCAGCGCGGGGCCGCATTGGGCCCTTGGTTTGGATCGTGGCAGGAATCAGTGCACTCGCTATGAGTCCTGCCATCGCCTCGGCCCAAGCCCTTCAGCTCTCGGCTGACGACGCGGCCGCCCTCGAGGACGCATTCAAGCTTCAGCGCGAATTCGAGGAGTACCGCGAGAGCCGGACTCCAGTCGCCCCGCAGCGCACCGACGTGTACTGCGACGAGCAGATCGGGCGGAATTGCATCTGGTTCGGAGGAGACGACGGTGAGCGCTTCCCGACCGAACGGTCTGAGGTTGGCGGCGCCCGTGTCGAGCTCATTCGTGGCTTGTTCGACACCTTCGAGGACACCCCACACGCGTGGGTCCTCGGCCAGCTCGTTCACTACCTCGCCGAGGCCCGGGAGGTTGGCGAAGCCGAACGCGTCGCGACCGAGTGCGGCATTGCAGACGAGTGGTGGTGCCACGCCCTGCTCGGATATGTCCTCCACGTGCGCACGGAGTACGTCGAGTCGGAAGCCGCGTTCCGCGAGGCGCTCGATCTCATGCCGGGGGTCGAATACGAACGGTGGATCACTCCGCACTACATCGTCACGGACGACGCGGTGCGCGAATTCCAGCGATCGACTCCGTTGGAGCAGGACCTTCAGTTCGAGCTCTTTTGGACCCTGTCCGATCCGCTCTTTCTTTTCGAAGGAAACGACCGACTTACGGATCACTTCGCGCGGCTCGTCCGGGCAGAAAACCGTAGGAACGCCCGCGACCCTCAAGGCCAAGAGTGGGGCGACGACTCAGCTGCAACGCTCATCCGGTACGGCATGAACATCGGCTACAGTCGGACCCAGAACGCGATGGCTACGGTTGGGCCGGGAGGCAACGGGCTCAACGATACGCGCCGCATGGTCGGCCATCATCACCCGAAGAGCAGAGGATACCTCTTCCCCGAGCAATTCCTCCAATCTCCGGCAGAGATTCTACCCGAGAGCTGGATCACCGGGCCGCGGGAAGCCAGGACGTGGTATGCCCCGCCCTATGCGCCGGACATTCGAGGGCTCGAGACACAGGTCGGTCGCTTCCGTAGGGGCCAGGAGATGCTCGTCGTCGGGGCATATCGCCCGACCCTCCCCTCAGACGGATCCCCTGGGTCACTGGTCTCGGCCTGGGGACCGAGCGATGGTGTGAAGGGACCCGCGTACGCAGCGCTCTTCCTAATGCCCGAGGACGGGGCGGATCCGGAGCTCGTGCGATCCAGTGAACCCGAGGGCGTGCTCACCCTCCAAGCCTGGCCAGGACGATACGTGAGCAGCCTCGAGGTCGTGGACCTTGAGGGCAAACAAGGCTGGCGGGCCCGACAAGGTGTGGTTCAGGAGCCGCTGATCCCCGGGCTCGTGGGGGTGTCAGACCTCATGATCCTGAGGGAAAACACGCCGCTTCCAGAGACCCTAGAGGAAGCCATTCCAAACATTCGTCCCGGAGTGCGGCTCACCCCGGGTGAGCGCTTTCCGGTGGTCTGGGAGGTCTACGGACTCCGGATCTTCGAACCGGTGAATGTGACGATCGGGTTCAGCCAAGGCCGTCCCGGATTCCTGACCCGCGTCGGCGAATTCCTGGGTGTCATCGAACCAGACGAGCCCGTGGAGATCACCTTCGAAGACACGGGCCCGGACCAGGTTCAGTCAATCTTTCGCTCGATCGAAATCGAACTGCCCGACCTGGAGCCTGGACCGTACACGCTGCATCTCCAGTTGGATCTCTTTGGCCGAAGTCCGGTCATCGTGAATCGCCCGATCATCGTGGAGAACCGATAGGTGTAGGGTCTAGCCTTCGCCTATGGAGCGGAGGTACTCGCGATCCCATGCAGCGATCATGCTCTCCAACTCAGAGTAGGGCCCGGGCGTATACGCTCGAGACGAGATGCCCTGTTGGGACAAGCTGCTGACGTGCCAGTCCTGCTTGTTGGTCAGGTTCCAGAATCCCACGGCGCCACTCGGATCGAAGTCGAGCGCTGCCATCGCTTCTGGATGGAAGAGCCAGTCACAGACAATCCTGGTCAAGTCCGGCGCCAACCGTTCGATGCGGTGGATGAGCACGTAGTCCGGATGCAGGCTCAGCAGCATGTTTGGGTAGACCGTGTAATACTGGACGCAGTTGAGCGCCTCACCACTTAGGTCTCCAAGCGGGGGAGCACATGTCTGACCGGTCATGGTCATGCTGCCACCATCGATGGCCATACGCATGGGGCCACCCAAGTACGGCCCTTCTTCCAAATCGTTCGAGGAATTCCTGAACGGCGTGAGCTGATTCAGGGCCGGGTGCAGGCCCGGGCAGTGATAACACTCCGAGTAGTTCTGGAAGACCAATTTCCAATTCGCAGGGATCTCGTAGGTGATCGTGTGAGCGATTTGCAGCTCGTCCATCGTCCAGGACCCGAACTTGTCGATGAGCGGCGCAAACGCCTGCTCGAACGGTTCGGGCTCATCCGCGAGACTGACGAAGATGCAGCCCTCCCATGTCGCTAATGACACCGACTTGAGCGGGTAGTTCTCTTGGCAAAACGACTCGACCTCGTCCATGAACGGTGCGCCGATCAGCGAGCCATCAAGAGCGTAGGTCCACGCGTGGTACATGCACTGAATGGACTTGGCGAGCGTGCCCTCGGGTTCCGAGAGCAGGCGTGTCCCTCTGTGCCGGCACACGTTGTGATGGGCGTGGACCTCACCCTCATGATCCTTGAGAACGATGATGCTCTCCGACTCGATCTCACGCAGGAAATAGCTCCCAGGCTCACTCAGAGCACTCGTGCGTCCCACATAGATCCAGTGCTTGAAGAAGACCTGCTGGGTCTCGGCCTCGTAAATGTCCTGACTCGTGTAATACTTGCCGTCGAGCGTCTTGGCATTCTGGGCGGTGCGGGTCGACATGGCGTGTACCTAAAGCACGTGATGGAATCGGGGCGTGGTCGACAATACTGATGCATCGACGAGCCGGAAAGCGTGATTCGTTTGTGTAGACCCAGATACGCTACAGTGCCGCCTGACGGCCCATGACTGCTAGATGTACAGCATCCCTGATCATGGAAGCTGCAGTCGGAACCGGTTCACGCTCGTACAGTTTGTGGGAGGTCGTACCGAACACGTCACTCTCCACCTCGACGGCCATCTCCCACCCGGTGCAACCACCCAAAAAACTCCCGATGGGCAGGAGCGTGGGCTCGACCCGGAAACTCCATTCGGAGTCGATCCGTTCTGCGGTGCCCAACAGCTTCAGCACTGAGCCGTCCTCGCGACACTGCTGCAGCTGCTCCATCTGCACATCCTCGATGCCCCGCACCTCCACATCAGCGAGCGTGATCCAAGTGTCTCGGATGGTGTTCGCCGCAATTACCAGCTTGGCTGCCGTATCCCAGCCAGCCACGTCGAGGCTTGGATCTGCCTCGGCGACTCCGATGTCTTGGGCCTCCCTAAGCGCGTCGGAATAGGCCCGCCCGTTGAGCATCTCTTCGAGCATGAAGTTCGTCGTGCCGTTGAAAATCCCTCGGAATCCTAGGATGTCGCCACAGACCATGTCGCGCCGAACAACGTTGAGAACCGGGAGGCCGCCGCAGAAGGTCGCACTGTAAAGCATGCCCACACCGGAGGCCGCCGCGATACCGTCAAGCTCTTCGTGTGCAAGCACGAGCGGCGCCTTGTTGGCGAGAACCAGGTGTAGCCCGCCCTTCAGCGCGACCCTGGAGTTCGAGATGCCCGGCTCCCCAGTATCGAGGTCCACGGGCGAGGCTTCTAGGAGCATGTCGCAAGACGCTACCTCAAGCGCCTCGCCCACACCGAGGCCATCACGGAATTCCGGCAACTCGGAGAGCTTCGAACCACGTGCCTTGTGGCCGACCAAACGGTCCGGATCGAACCCCTCCTCACTGACCGCAACGCCACTGCTGTCCACAACACAATGAACGCTGAACTCGAGCCCGTACCTCTTCCTGAAGGTGCCGTCGTACTCGCCCAGAAGCCTGAGGACGCGGCTCCCTACAGCACCCAATCCCACCAAGGCCAACCTAACTTGTTTCACGCGGGACTCCCGTTCGGAAATGGATCGTGGACGCCACGGTCGAGTCGACGTTCTCTACGCGATAATGCGTTTGAAAACCTCGAGATCGATATTCCGCCCGCAGACGACGGCAACGACCTTCTTGCCCTTGAAGTGCTCCTTCCGCTTGAGCATCCCGCCCACTCCCAGGGCCCCTGAGCCTTCCACCACCAGGCGATGTTGCTCGAACAAGAGGCGCACTGATGCTTCGATCTCCTCTTCCGTGAGCAGGACGATCTCGTCCACATGACGGCGGCACAAATCCAGCGTAATGCTGTCCATATCGACACCCCCGGCGCATGTGTCTGCCAAGGTCTGGTATGTCTCTATCTCGATCATCCGGTTGGATCGCATGGATTCGTACATCACCGGTGAGTTCGCTGGCGAAACCCCATAGGCCTGGAGGTCCGGGTTGTGGTGCTTCAACCAGCCTGCCGACCCCGTGAGTAATCCGCCGGCGCCGCAGGCGAAGAAGCCCGCATCGACATCAGGGAGCTGCTTCGAGATCTCGTAACCGCATGTCCCCTGTCCGCCGACCACGATCGGGTCGTTGTAGGGAGACACATAGATCTTGTCCTCCTCTTCCGCGACGCGACGAGCCTCGGCTTCCGCGTCCCAGGCGAGCTTGCCATGGATGACTAAGTCCAGCCCATGCGACTCCAACAGTTCCAGGCGTGACGGCTCCATGTCCTCGGCTACATAGATGGTGGCTCGGCGCCCACGGATCCTCGTCGCCTCAGCCACCGCCAGGGCATAGTTTCCGGTTGATGCCGAAACCACACCCTTGTCGAGCTCAGCCTCGGTCAAAGACAGGATCTTGTTCACGGCGCCACGAAATTTGAACGACGACGTCCGTTGCATCGAATCCAGTTTCAGCCAAACCTCGCCCTCGATCTGCTCACTGAGATACATGGAGTATTCGAGAGGAGTGGGTGACAAGTGTTTCTTGCACCTCTCGGTGGCCTCCCGCACCAACTGAGGCACGTCGATTTGTTCCGGCGCTTCGGAAGCCATGGGTTTCCTCGTTCGGGTTGATCCGGCCAGCAGTTGCGGGCAGCCATCTAAGCCGCGTAGGGTCGTCACCGACCTACCCCGTGTTGGTCGCCACAAAGTCTGGGCACCCCAATGACTACAGGAGCGGCGGAATCGTGAGTGGCACAGTGACGTTCGACGGCGCCCCGCCGCCCGGCACGATCAACTTGGGCATTGGCCAACCTTCAGCAAGCCTCCTCCCCGTGTCCCTCCTGCGGGAGGCCAGCGACTCGTTCTACAGCGACGCCCAACCGCTCGAGCTGAACTACGGCGTGCCCGAGGGCGACGAGCGTTTTCTGGGATCCTTGGCTGGATATCTAACCGAGGGGTACGGCGCTCCGGCGAGTCCCGACTCTCTCTTCGTAACCGCAGGTAACTCGCAGGCTCTCGACCTCATATCCACAGTCTTCAGCGAAGCAGGAGACACAGTTTTCGTCGAGGAGCCGAGTTACTACCTGGCGTTCAAGATTTTTCGCGACCACGGCCTGAATGTGGTTGGTGTACCGATCGATGCTGAAGGCATGAGGATCGACGCACTTGAGGAGCTCCTGCATGAACACAGTCCGGCCTTTGTGTACACGATCCCGAGTTACCACAATCCGGCCGGCTGCTGTCTGACTTCGGAACGACGCACCCGCCTGATCGAACTCAGCCAGGAACACGGCTTTTTCATCGTCGCGGACGAGGTGTATCAGCTCCTCAACTACTTCGATGAGCCACCACCTGCTTTCGGAACCATGACCGAGAGCAGCACGGTTCTCTCACTCGGTTCGTTCTCGAAGATCCTCGCTCCCGGACTGCGCCTCGGCTGGATTCAGACCAGTCCTGAGTTACGGCAACGCCTCACAACCAACGGCTTCGTCAACAGCGGTGGAAGCATCAGCCACTACTCGTCGCACATCGTCCGGTACGCAATCGACCTCGGGCTACAGGACGCACATCTCGCGGATCTTAGGCGCACATACCGAAGTCGGGTCGAGGTGATGCACGACGCGCTTCAGCAGCAGATCGGCGATCTCGCGACCTGGCGACCACCAGACGGAGGTTACTTCTTCTGGCTCCGATTCCGCCGCGACGTCGATACAGCTTCGCTACGCGAACGGGCGCGAGACCTACAAACAGGCTTTCAGCCGGGGGCCGCATTCTCCAACGACGGCAGCCTCTGCAACTCCCTCCGCCTGTCTTTTGCGCATTACAACGAGGATGACATTCGCGAAGGGATCGCGCGCCTGACACCGCTGTTTGCTCGGTAGAGCCTTACTGCTGTCTAGCTCAGCCCTTCTTGAGCACCCACGTCGTCATTGCGCGCATGTTCTGCACGTTCGTGGTCTTGAGGGGATCCAACAGCGTGCCCTCGAGCACGGCGCCAACCTTCAGCAGGTAGTCCTCATCCACGAGGAAGCGGTCTGTCCCGTCGGGTAGCGAATGCCATCTGTCGCGGAGAGGCGTTACCCGACTTTCGATCCCGATGGTTGATGCGAGTCGGGCGAAGAAGACTCCTCCGGGCGCGATCACGCGCCACATCTCGGCGACCATCGACTCGAACTCAGCAGAGCCTTCCGCGAAGTGCAGCACCGCGCTACAGATGACCGCGTCGAAGTCTCCATCGGCAAACGGGAGGTCGTCGAGTCGAGCGACGGTGAAGTTGCTGGCCGCCAGTTCGGGGGCGGCCTCCGCGGCGAGGGACTTGATCCGCTCGATCGGCTCTGGGTACGCGTCAACGCCATAGACATCTGCCCCACAGCGCATGAGATACTCTGAGTTGCGACCCGTTCCACAACCCGCGTCTAACACCTTCATCTGGGGGGTAATCCGGCCTCGCATCAACTGATCGAACACGTAGATGTCGATCCGGCCGAAGGTGGCGAGCAGCTCTTCTGGGCCGCACGGATGGTTGGAGTCAGTCATGGTCTACTCCCGGTCTGTAGCGAACCTGTATCCGACTCGGCACCTGCCGAGGTCGGGTAGCACGGCTCTGCGATCACACCCTCGTCACTCAGCAGCGCAGCGAGACTCTCGTCTCGCAGCACATCCACAAGATCGTGCATAACGCCGTCGATCGACACTTCGCGATGGACCAATCGAATCCCGTGGCTGTAGTCGACCCACCGGTCCGTGTGGCCGGTATAAAGCGGCTGGATCGGTTCAGCGCTGGCCTCATGCCATCCATATATCGCCACCTTCCCGGGGAATTCCGCGAGGGCGCCGGCAATGACGACGTCCTTCTTATGGCCTGCCATGATGCCATTCGGGCGACTTAGTAGCGCGGTGAGTTGACTTCGTACTGCCCGATTGTGGTCTTCGAACACGGCGACCGTAGTCATCTCCGAGCTGGGCGGGATCGGGGCGGGTTCAAGCTGTGTGGAAGCCGCCTCCCAGATCGCATCCACCATGAACGGCGTCGGGAGCGAGGCTCCTACAAGGTCCGCGACACGCTGCGCTGTTTGAGGTGAAAGCGGCGCATAGAAGGCATCCTCTTCGGAACCCACGCCTAGGTAGTCCGCCGTCGCCCAAAACGTCACGCGATACTCGCGGCCATCCAGCTGCCGAGTGACCTGTACGGGCATGAGGGTCCGGAACGACTCCGGAATGTTGCCCTTCGCGATCTCCGTGAAGATCCGGTCTTCGCGTGCCTCCAACTCAACGGTCCGGACCATCGCCGCGACCTCGCGGCCGGTCGGCGCGTCAGTCGCGCGCGGGGGAAGCTCCAGCGTCTGTCCGCTCACCGGCATTCCAACGCTCATCGCCATGAGGCACGTCCATCCCAACCTCCTGGCGAAACGCCAGGCCCTCACGGAGTCACCTCGTCCGCGTCTAGGAAGCGTGAAGCGAGATCGGGACTCGGACGCATGCACACCTCGCGCCGCCCAAACCACCTGTACCTGTTCCGCGCCACAAAGCGATACAGCGCATCGCGAATAGGCCGCGGCACCAGAAGCGCCCCTCTCAAGAGACTGTACGGGAGCCCCAGCTTCGAAGCGATGCGGATTGCCGCTGCCGAACGGACGTGAACACCTTCGTCGTCGATGAAAACAATACTGTCGGGGAGAGATCCCGAACCCGGGGCACCCACTTTTGCCAAGGCCGCTCGCGCCGCGCCGGATTGTAGAGAGGCGTAACGGAGCCGGGCGGCTGGGTCTCGAGCGATCAACCACTGCACAGCCGCGCTGCAGAGGTTACACACGCCGTCGAAGAGCACGACTGGTCGCCCTGAAGAGGGACCGATGGGATTGTCGATGGGCATGAGTTCCATCCTAGGACCACGACCGAACTTTGCAACATCCCCTCGCCCCTCGTATCTGCGCGACGCATGTTGCCGACCATGCTCTCTCATCCGCAAAAGGTGTAGCTGATGTCCTTGGCCATGCGTGTCCTCATCGGCTTGGTGACCGGGCTCGTCATTGGGCTCATTCTGTCCCCGGCTGAAACGGGTCTAGCAGCGTCCGTAGTGGGTTGGATCGAACCGGTGGGCGGACTCTGGGTGAACGCGATCCGGATGACGGTCATCCCGCTCTTGGTTTCACTGCTCATCTCTGGGATCGCCTCGGCGAACACTGGCGCAGTCGCCAAAATTGGCGGTGGCGCGGTCGCTTGGTTCGTGGGACTCGCAGCGTTTTCCGCGACTCTCGGCGGACTGCTCGCACCACCCCTTCTCACTTTCCTCGGTGCCGACGCCGCTCAGGTCTCCGATCTGGCGGCCGAAGCAGCGACGTCGGAAGTGACACTCCCGCCCTTTCGTGATTGGTTCGTCGGCTTACTGCCGTCGAATCCCGTAGCGGCGGCGGCTGAAGGAGCAATCCTGCCATTGGTCTTGTTCAGTGTGCTCTTCGGCTTAGCCGCAGCACGCATTGATCCCGGGCCCCGCGCGCGAATTGTTGGTGGTGCCCAAGCGGTCGGCGACACGATGTTCGTCGTTATTGGGTGGATTCTGGCGGCCGCTCCGATCGGGGTCTTCGCGTTGACCTTGAACCTCGCGGCCCGGACGGGCTCCTCCCTCGTGGGTGCGGTCGCTGGCTTCTTGATCACGGCGTCGCTGTTGGCGACCCTCGTGACCCTTTTGCTCTACCCCCTCGTCGGCATGTTCAGCAAGACACCGATTCGTTTGTTCGCGAAGGCCGCAGCTCCCGCCCAAGCCGTCGGGTTCAGTACCCGCTCGTCGCTCGCGACGCTGCCCGTCCTCATGGAGGAAGCCGAGAAAACACTCGGGATTCGGCCCGAAGTAGCCGGACTCGCACTCCCCGCCGCAGTGTCGCTCTTCAAGTATGCGTCGCCAGTAGTGCGGGTCACCGGCACGTTCTTCATCGCCAATTTGTTTGGCGTCGAGCTGGGGCTGGTCGAAGGCGCAGCTCTGGTCGCAGGAATCGGGGCGCTCTCGTTCTACTCTCCCGGCATTCCGAGCGGCGGACTGTTTGTCATGGCCCCGCTCTATCAGGCGTTCGGACTTCCCCTTGAAGGCATCGGAGTCCTGATCGCCTTGGACATCATTCCCGACATGTTCATCACCGGCGCAAATGTCACCGCAAATCTTGCGGTCACGGCCATGGTGGACTGAACGACCTCGAGTACCACCGTCCCGTGAACACCCTTCCTCGTGTCAGCCGCGGTACTGGCCTGCTCGTGCTAGCGCTCGTCGCCATCGCATGTGACGGAGGGCCCGCACCGGCGGGGGCCGTGGCCGCCTATGTGGGCGCAGCGGCGTGCGCCGAGTGCCATGTGGCAGAGACCCAGGCCTGGCGGGGCTCCCATCACGACCTCGCCATGCAGGAAGCCACTCCGGACGCGGTCCTCGGTGACTTCTCAGGTGCGACCTTCGCGCACCGAGGAGTGACATCAACGTTCTCGCAAAGTGGAGAGCAGTTCTTCGTGCGCACGGAAGGCCCGGACGGTGCGCTCACGGACTACGAGGTCATCTACACCTTCGGAGTCACCCCTCTCCAGCAGTACCTCATCAGTTTCCCCGGAGGGCGCCTGCAAGTCTTGGGTATCGCGTGGGATTCGAGACCTACAGCAGAGGGCGGTCAGCGATGGTTTCACCTTTATCCCGATGCAGACACCGGTCCCGAAAGCGCACTGCATTGGACGCGTCCAGCCCAAAATTGGAACACGGTGTGCGCTGAGTGCCATTCGACGAACCTTCAGAAAGGGTACGACGCAGAGACCCTGACGTTCACGACGACATGGTCCGAGGTCGACGTCTCTTGTGAATCCTGTCATGGACCCGGGTCAATTCACGTGGACGTCGCCGGTTCCGTGGGCGCTCTGGCCGCGTCGCGCCCTGCCCCGGAACCCGAGTCCGGTTGGGGCTTCTCCCGTAGCATGGCCCAGCCGGCCCGCGCCTGGAGTCCCGCAGCCGGTGCAGCGACTGCATCGCTCACCACGACCGAACCCTCGACCCTTGTTGAAGACTGCGCTCGTTGTCACGCAAGGCGAGCAACGATCTCTGACGCGTCGGGCGCATCGCTCCACGACACCTATCGGGTGAGCCTACTTCGGGAAGACCTCTACTACCCTGACGGACAGATCCGTGAAGAGGTCTACGTCTACGGCTCGTTCGTCCAAAGCAAGATGTACGCGGCCGGAGTCACGTGTGCGGACTGCCACGAACCCCACTCGCTCGGACTCCGCGCCACCGGCAACACACTCTGTGGCCAGTGCCACAGCGCAGCGACCTTCGACACGAGTGCGCACCATTTCCACGAGGAAGGCTCCACCGGTGCACAGTGCGTCGAATGCCACATGCCCGAAACGACCTATATGGTGGTCGACCCCCGCCGAGATCACGGCATTCGAGTCCCGCGGCCCGACCTGACTGAAGCGACGGGCGCTCCGAATGCGTGCAGCCGCTGTCACCAGGACCAAACGGTCGCGTGGGCGAGCGAGGCATTCGAATCCTGGTACGGGCCGGCATCCACCCGGGGCACGCACCACAGCGAAGTGATCGCCGCTGCCCGGGCCGGGAATCCAAACGCACTCGGCCCGCTCACATTACTCGCAGCGGACCGCTCAGCCGCTCCGATCGTTCGTGCCACAGCGGCCTCACTACTCGCCGGATATCCGTCGAACGAAGCGGTACAGGCTATTCGCACCGGACTCAATGATCCAGATCCATTGGTTCGTACGGGAGCCGCCGAGGCACTCGCTGGCTTCCCGGAAAGTGTCGTGTCTTCTCTCCTCTTCCCCCTCCTATCCGATCCCGTCCGCGCGGTGCGCCTGCAGGCCACTCGGGCGCTGGCGTCGTCACTCGCGAATCCGGCTAACGAGGCACAGGCTGCTGCGCTCTCGACCGCGCTCGACGAATACGAGCAGTCGAATCTGGTAAACGCAGATCACTCCGGTGCATGGGTCGCTTTGGGAGATCTATATGGAGCTCGCGGAAGTGTCGACGAAGCACGAAGAGCATACGAACAGGCCATCGCGACGGATCCAACGGATCGTGTCGCACACCTGAACCTGGCAGACATGCATCGTGCGACGGGGAGAGACGACCTCGCGGAACAAGTCCTGCTCGCCGCTCTGGACGCACAGCCAGACGCGGCTGAGGTGCAGCACGCGCTCGGACTCCTTCGGGTGCGAGAGGGAACACCAGAATCGGCGCTGCCACTCCTGCGCAGCGCGGCGACGACGCAGCCAGAAAACGCACGGTTCCAGTATGTCCTGGGCGTTGCGTTGGCATCGAATGGAGAGGTGGACCAAGGAATCGAGGTCTTGGTCACGGCGTTGTCAGTAAGCCCCTTCGATCGAGATGTACTCACCGCACTCGCGACATACAGCAGAGACTCGGGCGACACCGACGGTGCCATCCTCTATGCCGAACGACTCGTGGAGGTCACGCCGGGAGATCCAGGCACGATCGAGTTGTTGCGTCAGCTCCGCGCCGGGAGCCGCTGACCGCGAACGGTTCAGGCACCTAGGTCGAGCACCACATCGAAGTGTTCGGCCCGACAGTCGTAGGTCGCGAGGAGTTCTTGGGCCTCTTCAAGTACCACCGCCACCCCGATGTCGGCGCCCGCGAAAGCCGCCACCGATTCAAGGTCGACCCAAAACGTCTGCACGATGAACGAGTCCGAGTCACCGGCGGTCCCACGCAGCACTCGAGCACCCAAGTTCCCAGGCACCTCCCTGATTTCTGGGAGGATCGATCCTTCTAGGAACGCCAGGTAGGCTTGCGCCGCACCGGGCTTGGTACCGCCACTCCACGACCGGACAATCACATTCCGCCTCCTGCTCCGCTGAACAAACACCAACTTTTGGGACGCAGGCTCTTCTTGCCCTGCAGAACATCCTGCATGTAACCACGAGTGTAGACCCGCACGTGGCCGAAGTCGAACAACTCGATCGAATGAAGCTCCCACGGCTCGTATCGTTCGATATCGGAGGTGCCTAAATAGTCCGGCTGGTCGTCGATGCACCCACTCACAAACGACTTTCGACTCGGCTACCAAAGCACAGGCGACCATCCTCGTCGTAGCACCCTCGGGTGAGTGGGATGAATCTCTTCAGCATCTCGTCACAACCCTCACAGGCGTGCAGACAAGAATCGGCGCTTCTCGAACTGCCCCGCGACTCCCACGTTGAAGCCTTCCAGTTCGACCGGTTTCGGGTACGGCGCGATCGTGAGGAGCGTGCCCGGCTCCGGTCCCCGCGTCAGGCGCCTCAGCACGCGGGATCCGGCCGAAAGAAACCCCAGGTCGTCAGCTCAGCATCCACTCGGGCACTGCCCACGCGGGCACTGCCCACGCGGTCGTACCCGAAGTGTTCGTAAAAGGAGAGGTTGGCTTCCAGTTCAGTCGTCAACGTGACCCCAGTCGACCACGGTACCTTCTCCGATAGGTCATGGACGGCCCGCATCATTGCGCCGCCCAACCCCGATCCCTTCGCCTCACTCCGCACGCCGATCATGCCCAAGTGGATATGCGGCGCCTCCACCTCGAACGGTGCGTTCGCAGCTCCGAAGGACTCGTAGCGGGACCGTGCTGCAGAGCCGAGAGAGTCCCAAGTCCGTTCACGCAATTCGCCGAGTTCGGGAGGGCTCTCACGTTGGCCGGGATACGACACCGTCGCCGCAGCGAGCAGAGCCGTGGGCCCGGGCACACCAATCATCACCTCGTCCCGTAGCACTCGTGCCATCACGTAGACGGTCATCAGCTCGTGGAGGCGGGCGGTGTAGTCCGACGGTGACCCGAGGACGAAGCGCATGACGGGATAGTCGTAGAACGCCTCACAGAGCACGTCGACAACCTCTGGTGCCGCATCCACATCGAGAACCACAGGAGCCATTACGACCCTGCCTCGAGGTGGAGCTTCAATCCGTCGTGCGTCGCCTCAAAACCCAGGCTCAAGTAGAAGCGGAGGGCCTCGGGGCGGCGGCGGTCCGTTGTGAGCTGGACGAGGTGACAGCCCTTCCGTCGCGCCTGGGAGATCGCGTGTTCGAACAACGATTTCCCTACACTGCCGGACCGCGATTCCTCAGCAACCCGCACCCCTTCAATCTGCGCCCGCCAGCCACCCTCATAGGTGAGATGCGGAATGAAGGACAGTTGCAAAACACCTACCACAGCTCCGCCGAGGCTGGCTACGATTAGTTCGTGATTCGGATCGTCGGAGATCGCACGAAACGCATCGTAGTACGACGGCACCAACACATCTGAGCCGCCCTCACGCAGCGCGCCGAGTGGGTCGTTCGCGAGGAGGGACACGATGACCGGCAGATCGTCCTCGGTCGCGTCACGAAATATCAGCTTCGTGGCACTCACCCGATCAACTGTCGTCGGCCGATCATCACGCTACCTCCGAATCTCGAGAGGTCGTCCGACGAGAGCGGCGGGATCGACCCCGTCCTCGCGAGTCACAGAACGGGTTCCATCAAGTAGGACAGTGACCTCTACGTCTACCAGTTCAACTCCCTGCGGCAGTCCGAAGTGAACGGGTCTCGCACCTTGAGATGAATAGCCGCCTCCCGTCTCTATCATCCGAGTGCCCAGCAGCTGGCCGGACGCCGCGTCAAAGACTCGCACCTCGGAACCAGCTCGTGTCCAGCGTCCTTGGTCATCCAACAGGACGACCTGGAGCGACCGGGCTGACACGTCCTCGCTGGAAAGATTGCGGTATACGTGATGGGTGCCGCCCGTGGGATCGTTGTTGGCGAGCGCCAAGTCGAGATCGCCGTCCTGGTCGAAGTCTGCCCAAGCCACGCCGTGACTCGTGCCACGCTCCACCATCAGGTCAGGCGTGACCGTGTGGAAGCTCCGGTCACCGAGGTTCCGATAAAGATAGTCTGGCGCTTCAGGCACCCCCGAGAGGAAAACCCCAACGTAGAGATCGAGCCAACCGTCGTTGTCCATATCACCCCAATCGGCGCTGACCGAGTGATGATCCCCCTCTAGGCCGGTCCCTACGGACCGAAGCTGGAAGCCCCCTTCGGGTCTTTGATTTTCCCAAATGAGATCCGGCCCATACGACGCCACGAACACGTCGAGATCTCCGTCGTTGTCGTAGTCCGCCACTGCCGTTCCCACACTCCCTTGAACGTCCGAACGGCCGGGCTGATGCATGCCCATCTCGGCGGCAACATCCACGAACGTGCCGTCCCCCTGATTCTGGAAGAAGCCGTCCTCATCTCCATTCTGGTTCGCGACGAAGACGTCCAGGTCACCGTCCTCATCCGCGTCGAACCAGGCGGCGCCGACGGTTCGGCGGGGGTCACCAATACCTGAGGCCGCCGTCACATCTACAAAGAGCCCTCCGTCGTTCCGATGGAGGCGGTTCGGCTGATCCCTGAGAGCAACGAACAGATCGACATCGCCGTCCCCGTCGTAGTCCACAAAGGCAGGCTGTCGCGTCGCCCCTTCTATGTCCAAGCCCACTTCCTGGCTCACGTCGACAAAGCGCGCGCCGCCTTCGTCGTTTCTATACAGCCGATCTTTGACCGGCGTACGAGATGCCACGGTATACCCGAGGTAGAGATCCAGATCGCCGTCGCCGTCATAGTCGCCCCAGGCAGCTGCCCTTGTCTCGGCGTCCGGTACAGCCTGGGTCGCGAGGCCGACCGACCCAGCAACGTCTGTGAAAGTGCCTTGGTCGTTCCGGTACAGTCGATTCTCACGGCCCCGGAATCCAACGAAGAGATCCAGATCTCCATCATTGTCGTAGTCCGCCCACGCATTGGGTTGGGCGCCGACGTCCGTGAACAGATCCGGCTGATGCCGGCCGAACTCGGGCGTGGGTCGTCCGACATCCCCGGCAACGTCTTCGACCTGATCAGGCGTTGGCGAACACGCCGCCATTAGCACGACAATCAACGGAATCCGGCGGACAATGGAGCATGTTTGAAAAGTCATGCGACCCAACATGCCCCTCTCAGCCAAGCAGCGCGACCACCTGAATGCAGGCAACATTTTCAGGCGAAAGGCCGTAGAATGTCGTGACCAAAACCAAACTGACTCTATGGACCGAGGAGCGTAGTCGTGATGCGACTATGGACGACCACTGCTGCAGCACTCATTGCTGCGACGGCGTGCTCCTACGGCGAGGCATCCGCCCAGGAGATCCACGGGCAGATCGTGGACACACAAAACGGCGGCCCGGTGGGCCTTGCCGCAGTCATCCTCTTGGACACAGATCGAAAGCCAGTCGCAGGCAGTTCCACGGATGTAGACGGTCGTTACCGGATCACCACGCCCGGGGCCGGGCAGTTCTACCTCGTCGTGGAGCGACTCGGCTACTTCGAAAATGAGACGCCGCTCTTCGAGGTCGGGCCCGAGGGCCAGTACGGCATCGACCTCGAAATGCGACCAGAGCCATTTCGACTGGACCCACTAGAGGTGACAGTCACCAACGAGAGGCTCGAGAACTTCCTCGCCCTCCAATTCGGCCAGCACCCCGCCACCTTGCGAGGGTATCGAAACATCCAAGGCATCCGTCTGGCGCAAGCGATGCTGAAAGCCAAGGACAACACCGACCTCCTTCGGTGGCTGTACATCCCAGTGTCCCATGGCCGGCGGATCTGTGTAGGCTCGTTCGGGGCGCCGCCCCTCCTGGCGAGAATGGCGTATGAGCGGACCATGGCCGCCTCTGAGGCAGCTGGAAACGTGGACGATCAATCCCAATGCGGTGCGCTCTATCTGGACGGTTACCGATGCCGAAACGAGTTCCTTGAAGAGATCGATCGGGACAGGATCGGCGTCGTCGTCACCATTGGTGAGGCCGTCTATCTGTACACGCGGGAATTCGATTGGACGTTTCGCCCAGGCGATAGCGCTCCCACGTGCTAACGTAAGCCATGGCCGACGAACGCAGATATCGAGACGGCGAAGTCGAGGAGATCCTCGACCTCGCGATGCTCGGCCTCCTGGGGATGGGCAGCGGCATCCTGACCGTCAACAAACTCACCCTGTCCAAATGGGCGCACGACGGTGAGGGGCAGCTCGAATACGTCGCCGGACGGGTGAGAGAATTGGTCGCAGAACAGGTGTCAGCCGATGGCTAAGCTCAAGAGGATCGGGGTGATCTTCTCTGCCAAACTGTTCGGGATCCTGATGGCGATCGCCGGCATGATCGCCGGGGTTCTCTACTCGGTCGGTGGCTTTCTCTACGAACTCTTCACGGGGACGCTCAACTCTGGGACGATCCTCGCGTTCGGCGCACTGATCGGCATGCCCCTCATCTTCGCCGCAACTGGAGTGATCGGCGGAGCGATCTTCGCCCCCATCTACAACCTCATCGCGCGCAAAACCGGCGGGATTCAAGCCGACCTCGAGCTTGCCGAGTAGCGCCGGCCCCAGAACGTCGGACCCGTTCTAGGTCGCACCTCAAATGGGGCAGGAAGTCGGGCTTCTGAGTGGTAGTAGTAGCCATCGACAATTCGTAGGAAAGTCGGTCGGAGCGGACGACGAACACGCGTTGCGACGAGATCAGCTGATCCGGAAAGAGAAGAAGCCAAAGGCCTGCAAGGCCGATGGCCACGCCGAGTCCCGCCACGACTTGTGTCATCATACGTCCTCGTAAGTCAGTCACTGATTTCCTCCACAGGCAGAGGTTTGGAAGCAGAGTTCACCTCCGCCTGCCGGAATCGATCCGTCCTTCCCCAGAATGCCGTCCAGCCGAAGATGAGCAATGGACGGTCCGTCATCAGCCACAGTGACCAGCGTCACGTGATCGAACGCCATGGGATCGGCGCCGTTCTGAGATCCACCTGTAGTGCTGAGCATGATGTAATCCCGCCCGTTCTTCTCGCGGTGTGACATCGAGTGGCGGTGCCCGTTGAACACCGTGTAAGGCCTGCCGGACAGCGCAGCCTCGATCGCCGTGAACTCAGGATCTCCATCGTCCTCCCACACTGGCTTATGCATGAACAGCATGGTCCATCGGACCTCGGGGTGGCCGGCCAGAACCGACAGAAAGTACTCGGACTGTTCGGGTCCGATGTTCCCCGTGACCCGCTCCGGAATCCGGAAGTACTCCATGTCTCGAGCCCCCGGCTCCCCCGCGTCGAGTGCTCGGACCGCCGCCGAGCGAGCATCGAAGATCTCGCTCGTCCGCTCTGGAGTGTGGTCCTCCGTATCGAGAACAAAAAAGAGGACGTTTTTGTAGATGAAGTGGTAGTACTTGGGGCCATACCTTTCCGTCCAGACGTCCCGGAGCACCTCACCCGTCAGGTCATGATTCCCCCCAACACGAAACACCGGGGCCCGCATCGTATTCGCGCGTTCATCGAACGCGTCCCACTCGCGGGTTAATGAAGCGACGTCATCAATCGGTGCATCGATCAGGTCTCCGACACTGAGGACGAGTTCGGGTCGAAGCAGGGCCAGTTGTTCGGCCGCGACCGCAAACACGCCCGACCGCTCGCCGCCATTGAGATCGGAGAAGACAGCGAAGGTGAATTGTCCCGGACCGTCGTCGAAACGATCGTGGGTCCACGGCATCACGGCTGAAGTCAGATCATGCTCGAATGTAGGTGGGTCCTCCGCGGCGCATCCGGCCATGACCAGAGCGAGGGACAGGAATAGACAGAGCTGCGGTTTCGATCTTGTAGGCACATCCATATCCAGCAAAAGGACAATCCACCCATAGGGACAGGCGTCGGCACGCTCAGAATACCGCACCCGTCTTGTAAGCGCTCGGGGAAGCCCCTTCTAGCCCACACCCTTCCCCGCCAGGTACAATCAGTGACACGCACTCCACCTGAGACTCATCAACATTGCTACGGAATGGCTGAAACCGACCTCTACGCCCCAATAAAACAATTCCTGGAGGCTCAGGGATATGCGGTGAAGGGTGAGATCGGGGCGTGCGATGTCGTGGGCGTGCGTGGGGACGAGGACGCCGTCGTGGTCGAGTTGAAGGAACGCCTGAACTTCGCGTTGCTACTCCAGGCTGTGGACCGACTGAACATTTCTCCGACCGTGTATGTGGCGTTCCGCATCGGGAAAGGTCAGAGCGCCACTTGGCGTTCACGAAGGAAGCAGGTGCTGAGCCTACTCCGCCGCCTCGGGCTGGGCCTCCTTACCGTCTCGTCTCGAGGCAACGTCGTTGCCGTCCTGGATCCCGCCCCTTACACCCCAAGGGCGAACGCCCGCCGTCGTGAGCGTCTGCTCAAGGAGTTCGCAGAAAGGGTCGGGGATCCAGAAGTCGGAGGCTCGACCTCTCGCCAACGGCTCACCGCATACCGCCAAGACGCGCTTCGGTGTGCTCGGGAGTTGTCGAGCGAGGGGACGCTCAAGGTCAGCATGATCCGGGAGCGCGCAGACGTGGAGCGCGCCGGACCAATCTTGCGTGACAATCACTACGGCTGGTTCGAGCGGGTGAAGACGGGCTACTACGAACTGTCACCGAAGGGTGAGCGCGAATTGGTCGACTGGTCTGGGGTGCTGGACAAACTCTAGCCTCAACCGTCCGTTCCTACCGCCAGGTAGTCTCCATCGCGAAAGTTGGATGGTTGTCTTCGTTCGCAACCGGGCTTCGGATCTAGAAATCCACTTGAATCGTTGCAGGATTCACGGCTCCGGCCCCAGCCGCACCCGTCTGATTCGCTAGAACTGCCAGCGTTTCTCGGTCCCTAATGCACGTTCGTCCCGTCGTCACCCAAGTGATCCCACGGCGAAGCGTCGGAAAGCGAGCCGGCCTGATACACGCGGCTTCCCGAGATCACGAAACGGCCGTCGTACAGCGGATGCTGCGTAGGCGCGTACGTCCCCACAGTCGTACCCGGCTACCCCGGTGATTCGGCCGTCGTAGCCTGAGACGCGGGGGCCTCGGGTGAGCACGCACCTGCGCAGACGAGCGCAACGCGAACAACAAAGCGACGATTCATTCCTTCGCTCCACATCATCAGATTCCGTCCGGGTAACCGATCACGAGCGTCGCACGGGAGGCCGCAATCGATAGGTCCGTCCCATACTCCGCCGACAAGCCCTGGAATCGCTCCAGAATGGCGTCGGCCAGCCCACCGCTCGCCAACTCAGCGAGGCCGCGGCGAGACAAGAACTCTAGATCGTCATACTCCTCACGGTAGGTCTCGCCTTCGTCCAGATCGAGAGGGATGAAATCGATCTGTTCGACTCGGCCTTCACGGATGACGACCTCCGCGACCAGACCCTCCCAGGGCCTGTGCTCATCGTATCCGCCGATTACCGGATTCAGTCCTTGGTACGCGAGGCCGCCGAGCTGCCGGATCAACGGCTTGCCGTCATAGACCTCGACCCCATCAAAAGCCCGGTGGCCGTGCCCCACGTACATGGAGGCCCCCGCATCTAGAACCGCTCGGGCGAAGTCCGTCTGCCACTGCGCAACGTCCGCAACCCAGACGTGCCCGTCCCCGGTCGAATCACCCGGCGCCACGCCCTCGAATTCGTCGAGATCAATCTGAAAGTGCTGGTAGAAGAGAACGAAGTCCGCGTTGGCAGCCGCCTCACGAACTGCGGAGATATTTCGATCCCAATCCTCCTGCCTGCCCGTCCAGACCCCGTTCACGGCGTGCCCAATCGCAGACCGCTCGTCATGGCTCGTCGTGGCAGCAATCAAGGCGATGGTGAAGTCGCCAACGGTCAGGTAGCCAGGTGCCGTTGCCGTGGCGACGTCTGCGCCGGTCCCGGCATAGGCCACTTCATGTGCCGCTGCGGCAGCCTGGGTCGCAGCAACGCCACAGTCTCCCAGATCGTAGGCATGGTTATTCGAAAGTGACATGAGATTGAAGCCACGATCGGCGAGAAAATCCATCACGTCGGGGGCGACCGCGTGCGGACCTCCTGTGTTTCCAAGTCGGGTCTCCGCCGGCAGTCGTGGCTCACCGAACGAGACCTGGTAGTCGGCAGGCACGCCGCACCGGTCCTCGTCGGACAAAATCGCCATTTCGAAGTTGGTGAACGCCACGTCCGCACGATCCAAGATGGGGGCGAGGCTTCCATACGGGTCCTCCCACCGGATCCGCGGATCCTTCTTGATCAACGCCTGGCCCGCGAGGACCAATCTGGTCTCGGACGCAGGAGGCGGGTCGGAACAAGCCGTGGCGAGGACCATGAAGGCACCAGCGAGCGCGAACATCGGTGTCGGCGGGAACCTACTCAAAATCCTGCATCTCACGTTCCGCATCCTGGCTCCTTTGATCCCTGAAAGTCCGGAAACTGTGAGATAGCACATCCCTGTAAGTGACCACAATGCCTCCCGCTGTCCGCGACGGGCAAGCAGCGTGCTCTGCACAGTCATTCCGTTGCGGCGCTGGCCTCCCTCTGTGGTGCCTCCACATGGCGCCCGGATCCTGCTCACCGCTGCAATGCCAGTCCAGAACCGGGACATGCAAGACGAAACGGTCGAATGTGCTCACTCCAGGGCGGTGGACTGAGACACGAGTGCAGTCGCTTCGGTTAGTTTCGCCACAGGGCCCCGTGCCCTTCCTCTTTGACTCACCTCAGCAGCGGGCTCTTCTAAGATGGCGGACCGGGACCCCGAAATTCTCACGGACGAAGAGGCCGCGCAGGTCTGGAGCAAGGCAGCTGAGCTTCAGGCCGACGCCGGGAAGCAGGTCAAGAGCCCCCAGCACGAAGGTGAGGAACCCCACCTTCCGTCCGACGGCTATGCGCTCACGCACGTCCGCGAAGCGGCCCATGAGGCAGGGATCGCCGGGGAATACGTCGAAGCAGCCTTGGTGCACCTCCGCGCGGAGCGGAATCTCGCTGGGCATCGCAAGGGCCATCCTCTGGCTCGGAAACTCCTGAACGATCCGCCCGATGCGATCGTCGTACAGAGGGTCTTCGACGCCACCCGTGAAGACGTTTTTTCAGCGATGCAAGAGGTCTTCCCCACTGAACCATTTCGCCTGACGTTGACGGATGACGTAGGCGATCCGCTCGATGGTGGGGCGTTGATCTTCGACCTACCCGGAATGAAAAACGCCTTCGAACGGGGATTCGCGTTCGACATGGCAGACGCCGGGCTCAAGCAGGTCTTCGTGTCATTGCGGCCAAAGGACGAGCCAACTCCGTCGTGTGAGATCACCCTAGAGAGCCCCGTGACGTCACAGAGGCTTGGAGGCGTCCTGGTGGTCGTCGCGGCGACGCTCGGTGGAGGTGTCGGACTCGGCGGACTCGGGGCTCTCGGGTTGGCCATCGGTCTCGGACCCGTGGGTGCCGTTGTCGGGGTCGTGTTAGGCGCCGGCCTGGGCATCAAGGGCTTTAGAGCCCTCTACTCTGCCTCCATGCGTAGAGCGCGCACGGCGCTGGAGGGATTGGTAGGGGCCGTCGCGGTGCGTGCGAAGGGTGTCTGGTAGCCCGCATGCCAAGATCCAGCGGACCCATCTACCAAACACCAGGCAGCAGCCGCGACCGCACCCGACTCGCGTAGTCGCCGTACCCGGCGAGTTTGGCGTGCAACGTGCGGTCTTCCAGGGCCGTACTCCTCGGTTGGGACGACCTGAACCTCCGCGGCACCATCATGCCTACGCGCTGGACCGACCCGGAAGGCGAGAGCCCCCGACCCGACAAAGAGCGAGTACGTGTACATACATAGCACTGCCATGTATAATACTTCTATGTACCAACGCCCCCCTCTCTGGATACCGTCGTGTCGCCCGAAATAGACATCGGCAAAGACCTGGTCGCGGCATCCGCCACGCCTCTGGTACTCGCCATCCTCAGTGACGGCGAGAGCTACGGCTACGCCATCATAAAACGCGTGGATGAGCTCTCGGACGGCAGGATTCAGTGGACGGACGGCATGCTCTACCCAGTGCTTCATCGACTAGAGCGGAACGGCCTGGTGGAGGCCAACTGGGGCAAGTCTGAAGCGGGTCGGCGGCGGAAGTACTACCGGCTCACAGACCAAGGCTCCAACGAACTGACGAACCAACGGAGGCAGTGGCAGGTCGTGAACGAGACACTACGCGCGACCCCGTTCCAGTCCTTCCAACTCGTAGCGCAGGGGATGTAATGGCGCAGACAGAAAGCGCGCAGGTGCTTGAGGAACGGATCGACGAATGGCGGTCCTACGTGCGACGACGACAGGCGATCGATGCTGCCGACATAGATGAGCTCGAAGACCATCTCCGGAGTCAGGTAGCCGACCTCCAGGAGGCCGGGCTCGACGTGGATGAGGCGTTCCTTATCGCTGTGAAGCGGCTCGGCGAACTCGACAATCTGTCCCGAGAATTCGCGCGGGAGCACTCGGAACGACTGTGGAAGCGCCTCGTCGTAGCGGACGCGGGTGAGAGCGACACGTTGTGGAGCCGAGAAGCGATGATGGCTCTAGGCATGGCTGTGTGCGCCGGGGTCGCCATCAAGGTGCCTGAGTTCTTCGGCGTAACATGGGACGGAGACGCCGACACGTTGTTCTATGTGAGGAATATCAGCTTCTTCGTGCTGCCCTTCCTCGCAGGGTTCTTCGCATGGAAGCGCGGGCTGGCATCAGCAAGCCGAGTGGGCTTGGCCGCGACCTTCGTCGCCGCCGTACTGGCCGTGAACCTCATCCCCTTCGAAGCCCAGGGACACACGGAACTCCTGGCGATCATCCACCTTCCCATGGCGCTCTGGCTCGCGGTGGGAGTCGCGTACGCCGGAGGTGCTTGGCGGAGCCACGATCATAGAATGAACTACGTGCGGTTCACTGGCGAGTGCTTCATCTACTACGTGCTCATCGCCTTGGGCGGCGGCGTACTGATGGGACTCACCGCGTTCGTCTTCAGCGCTATTGGGATGGACCCGGAGCTGCTCATAACCACCTGGGTCATGCCGGTTGGCGCAGCGGGAGCGGTCATCATCGCGGGCTGGTTGGTTGAGGCAAAGCAGAGTGTCATCGAGAACATGGCACCGGTGCTTACCCTGATCTTCACCCCCCTCTTCACTCTCATGCTCCTGGCGTTCTTGATCACCATGGTGCTCACAGGGAGTGGAATTCAGGTGGAGCGGGACGTCCTGATCGGCTTCGACCTCCTGCTCGTCCTTGTCGTGGGCCTGTTGCTGTACTCCATCTCGGCCCGGGATCCACAGGCGGAACCCACGCTCTTTGATTCCCTGTCGCTCCTACTCGTCATCTGTGCTCTACTCGTGGACGCATTAGCCCTCTGGGCCATCATGGCCCGGATCACGGAGTTCGGCTTCAGCCCCAATCGGGTCGCGGCGCTCGGCGAAAACCTGATCCTAGTCGTGAACCTGGCCTGGTCGGCCGTGCTCTACATGAAGTTCGTCCGAAGACGCGGGAGCTTCTCAGCCCTTGAGCGGTGGCAGACTGCATACGTGCCGGTATACGCCGTCTGGGCATCGATCGTCGTCTTGGTCTTCCCGCTGGTGTTCGGGTTCCAGTAGATGGAATCACCGTCCGAGAAGCGCGAGGACATCGGTAAGGTCTGACCGAAGGATCTGCAGCTCGTTTTCGGCCGAACGCGTAAGGCGATACCGCACCCATAATGCGTTGATCAGGCGGCGGTCGACGATCATGAAAGAAGAAGAGGTCGGCCGTTCAATTCCGACCCCGCCCCTCATGATGTCACGCACATCACTGATCAGCCACGAGTACGCTTCGCCAATCAAGGCGACCTCGCCCAGAATCGGCAGGAGCTCGCGGTATAACTGCTCCGAGGCCCGTTGCTCTTCTTCCTGTGCATCGGCCAGCGAACGACTCCAGCTTGCTAGAGCACTCTGCGTCTCAGGGGAGCGAATGAGCGATATCCGGCCTGAGCTCACGGCCGCGTCCAGACTGCTCAGCTCCGGATCGAAGGTCGGATTTTTTCCGATGAGTGCTATCAAGGAATCCGGGAGCGTCACTGACGCTCCCTCACCCGTCGACTCGAGATAGCCCAGAAGTGCCTCTACCGATGAAGCAACGCTCTGGTGCAATACAATCCACCGGTCGAGCGTGTTTTCGTTTTCCTGAAACTCGATCGCGAACTCTTCGAGCAAGGCCTGCTCGTCCGAGCGATCCACTCGGTATTGCCACATCGCCTCGAGCGAGAGCGCGATGAGCACACCGCTGACGATGAGCACGACCTCACGCATAGATCCGCGCATCCTCGCTAGGCCCACGGGCTTCGGGTCACCGTCACTACTCAATGGCTCGCATCACTGCTGTCGTCCTCCAGGTTTCTCGTCCTCCAGTCTCACCGGCGATTGGTTACCGGGCGTAGCACCGGCCGTTCGAACGGCGCTCCCGGAATGAACTTCCCCGAGCCCGGTTCGGCCAGTACGACGCCATTGTCGTAAACAATCTCGCCCCGACGGATTGTCGTGCGCGGAAATCCAGTGACCTCCCATCCCTCATAGGCGGAATAGCCGGCCCCGGACAGCAGATCCTCTTCGCGGATCTGCTTTGTGATGGTCGGATCCCAGATCACGATGTCGGCATCCGATCCCACTTGAATCGTTCCCTTTCGGGGGTAGAACCCAAACAACTTGGCCGCGTTGGTGGAGGTAACCGCGACGAACTGCTCGAGAGTGATCCGACTCGTCAGAACGCCCTCCGAGAACATCATCGGTAGGTACTCCTGCAGGTTCGGCGTGCCCAGCCGCTTGGTCCCTACCGCATGAACACTTGCGATCGTCTGGGTCGTGTCGAGCTTCGTCGCCCTCGAATAGCCCGTGTGATCCGTGCCGATGGTATGGACGGTCCCCTTCGCGATGCCTTCCCAGAGTTTGTCCTGGTCCCATTGGTCGCGAATGGGTGGTCCTCCGAGGTAAAGCCCGACGTCCGGCCTTTGATACACCTCTTGGGTGAGGTGCAGGTACATGGGGCGCGCCTCGACATACACAGGCAGACCTCTCGCCATTGCATCCTCGGCCACCTGCAGCGCCCGCCCCGACGAGATATGCAGGATGTACATGGGGGCCCCCGTTGCCTCCGCGATGGCCACCACCCTCTGCACCGCAACGACCTCTGCGACGTCCGGAGCACTCTGCGCAAAATTGTGAATCGATCCTTTGCCCTCAGCCATCAGTCGGTCTCTCGTCCCCTGGAGAATGGCGAAATCCTCGGCGTGCATCATGCTGAGCACCCCCACCTTTCCAGACTCTTCATGGGTCTGATACCACTCCAGTGCATGGTGGTCGTACCCCGACCGGGCCATGAAGTCCTCGCCCGTGCTCACGAAGCCTCGCTCGACCAGAGCCTTCAGTCGGTCGCGTCCGAAGGGGGTGGGGTCGTTCCCGGCGTTCACGTGGATGAAGACATCGGCCATTCCGTTCGCTTCGATGGCCCCAATAACCCGAGCGGCATACGCATCTTCGTCCTCGCCAGACAGCAATCCCCTGAAGTTCGAGACTGTCGTCACACCGCCTGCGAAGCCCGCCGCAGACCCGCTGACATAGTCGTCCTGGTTTCCGTCAGGCCGAGGCGGATCTGGCATCACTGAGTTGAGGTGCGTGTGCGTGTCGACCGCGCCTGGAAGCAACAGCATGCCTTTGGCGTCGATCTGCCGCGCACCCGCGCCGGCCGCCAGGCTCGGTCCGATCTCGACGATGATCTCACCGCGGATCCGCACGTCAGCCTCCAAGCGCCCTTCCGCGGTCACGATGAGGCCATTTCGGATGACCGTCTCGGGCTGCTGCTGAGCAGCCACATGGGCTGGCAAAGCCAAGGCGAGAGCCGCTAGCCAGGTCAGGCGTCGTGAGAGGGAGCGAACGATGGCAAATGCTTTCGATGTAGTCATCTAGCGGGGCTCCGAGTCATTCTGGGTACCAACGACCTTGGCACCGTGATGCGCGACTACAATGCTCCCCGCAGGCTGCGAGGTGCAAGACGTCCGGATAGATTCGGAAAACGCTCGCTCGCCGGCCGGATGGCCACACCCCCGTCGCCCAATGACTCCATGACCAACCCGACCTCTACCTCACCCGTCGGCTCAGCCCCCGAGATCTTCCAGGTGTTCACCGACTTCGTGTGACCATGGTGCTACTTGAGCGCCGGGCGCGTTCGAAAGCTTCAGGCCGAATATGAGATCCAGCCGGCTTATACCTACTTCCCCCTGCATCCGGACACGCCAAAAACGGGTCGTTCGCTCGCAGATCTCTTCAAGGGGCAAGAGGCCGTGTTCGAAGACATGCGAAAGCGTCTGGTCGAGTTGATTGCGGCCGAAGGGCTCCCGTACGGGGACAGGACCCATACGTACAACAGCCGTCTAGCCCAAGAGTTAGCCGCATGGGGGGATAGCCTTGGTGCAACGGATGCCCTCCATGACGCGTTGTTTCGGGCCTACTTCGTCGACGACCTCAATCTGGCCGAATCGGACGTCCTAGTCGCTGCTGCGGAGTCGGCCGGGCTGGACCCAGGTAAGGCCGGCGCGGTTGTGGAGGAGCGCCGTTTCAAAGAGACGATCGACGCCCATTGGCAGGCAGCGAGACAGACTGGAGTGACGGGCGTTCCGACCTTTGTGGCCGCCGGCGCCGGTGTCGTCGGAGCACAACCCTACGAAGTACTCGAACTCCTGATGGAGCGGGTTGGCGTGCCTCGACGCGGTACCGCGTCCCTCTGACAACGGTTCCTCCGGGAGTACTCGGTCCGCCATCTCCCGTTTCACGAACCGGGTCCCACGAGATCCACCCGGAAGGGTCCAGCAGACAAGCCATACGGCGTGTCCTCGACCCCGTTCACGGAACTCGTCATGGATGCAGAAAACCCAGCCCCTTCAACGATTTTGAGGGTAGCGCCCGAAACGGCGAACGTCGCTTCCGTATCCACGCTCGCGGCCAAGTCGGCTACCAAATGGAGGAAAGCCCACCGGGAGAACGGGTCCTCGGGTGACTCAACCGACGCGTCACTAATAGCGACCGCGGTCTTCGCGCCCTGCCTCCGGACCTCGAGCGTCCGCAGGTCCAGCACATCCCCAGCCCCAGCCAGGCTCACCCTCACTTCCGACGCACGGTGCGGTCCAGCCCTCACCACCGCGCGACCGTCAACGACGACGACGCCGGAAGCACCGACAACGAGGGCGCTATCCCCATCGACGACGAGAGCCGTGTTCTCGTCGATCCCCAATCCAACATCGGGCAACTCTTCTTGGATAACGGATACCAAGAGTCGCCCGATTCGACCTCGCGCCAAGAAGTGCTGGTCAAGCAGCGGTTCGAAGAAGCCCATGCCCTCGCGGATCTGGACACCGTCCTCGTCCCCACCGGCTGCAATCCCATAGCTCACGGCCTCCGAAGAACTTCCACCGGAGATCATCAAGCGGCTCATCATCGCCGCGCCGGCACTGCTCCCTGCGACAACAGCACCTTCCTGCCACCGCTGCCAAAGCGCCCGATATGCCGCAGTGGTGTCCCCTGCCGGGAGGAAGACATCCAGAATCCGGCTCTGCGAACCACCCGTGAAATAGAATCCTGAGCAGCCCTCCAGTTCGGAGACAACGGAAGGGTCCTGAGCCCGAGCAGGATCCTCTGTCGTGATGAGGATGCCAACTACTTGCCCATCCCCCACGTACCCGGCCAAGGTCTGGAGCGCCCCACTCATCGCCTCCGGAGCGTCGCTGCTGGCCGTGGGCACGACACACAGCGGGCCGTCCCCGGCTCGTGCCGAGACCACGGCTTCGTACACACCAGCATTGTCGGCTTGGAGCGCACCTCCAACGATGACCAACCGGCCCGGGTCGTTCGCGGCTTGGCCGAACTCCTCAGTGTCTCCCGGCGCGCAGGCCTGAAGCGCGGCCACGGCCAGAGGAAGGCAAAGGGCACTGATCGACTTCTTCATCGGGTCATCCGGAGAGAGATGTGAGCAGGGAGGGCTGCTGCGCGACTACAATGCTTCCCATACGTCGCGAGGTGCAAGCGGAGTGATTCCATCTGACCGGACCTTGCCCTATCGGTGTAAGAAGCTCGCGACCCGCTGAGAGGTGATCATGAAAGCGTTGCTGGAGCGCATCCGAGCACGACTCACGACAGGCCTGACTTGGGCCGTCGCATGGGCACCCGTTGGGTTGATCGTCGGAGGGAATAGCCAGACTCCCGATGAGTTCCCCCTCGACGAATTGTCCCTTCCTCCCTTCGGCGGCTTGGGAGCATTGGGTGGCGTGCTGCTTGGAGGAATCCTGCTCACGTAGTGGAGCCTCGACCAAGGATTTGGGCCCGTTTTCTCGTCGCGCGCCGCCGTACTGGTCGGTGCTACGACCCTAACTCGTGGGCTGAGACGTGCCTCTATCGGGCCTTCTCCCAAGCCTCCACATCGTCTTCAACAACGGTGAAGAGCGGATGGATTACGGGCAACGCCGCCGCCGGGAGTCGCTCGCATCTCTCCGGGGGGAGCGCGCCTCAAGCTTGCGCCGCAAATGTCCCGTCTCGAAGCCTAACTGTCCCATCGTCACTGGAATCGTCACACCCACGCACACGGGCCCGATCCTGGACCTGTCAAAACGATAGCCGCGCGTGTCGGCCTCGTCTGCGATAATGGCCAGATACCCGTTGATGGCGGACAACTGGAGATCGAAGCTGCCGGAATCGCGTCAACTGCGGGTGCTGTCGGGATCCCTTCGTTGCACCTCGCAGGACCGCACGGGCTAGGAGACCCTCACGCCACCTTCCCGTCGAGGCAGGACGAGGTGGGGGCTCCAAAGCCTCATGTGCGCCTAGGAACGGAGGCCGGGATGATGCGCTGCGAATCCTTCCAGTCCGACGATCTGGATCAGCCCCGCAGGCATGAGAACCTCGGGAATCGCGGCCACGCCTCCGCCACCAACGAAGAGAAGGACGCGAGGATCAAGCGCCTGGCGAAGATCCGCCAGCGCGGACGCGCTGGCCATCGCGTCGACTCGTCGCACCACGCTGATCGCAACCCCATCCGCTGCCAGCGTCAGGGCTGCCATCGCCACCTCCTCCACCGGCAAGTCCGTACCCAAATACACCACGCTCCAGCCGTCGAGCGTCGCCGCGGCGCTTGCTAGGCGGGCGCCCAGCCCGTGCGTCTCTCCGGGTAGCGTCGACACGATGAGGCAAGGCGCGTCGTGCGGGCGGACGCGATCAACAAGGCGGGCGAGGATCCGCTCGATGACTTCGCTCGCGAGGTGCTCGTGCGCGGGCGTGATTTCGCCGCCCACCCAACCCTCCCCGATGCGTTGCATGAGCCGGCCGGCGACCTGAGAAAGGAAGGGCCGAGCGCCATGAACCACGAGCGAGCGCCAGAGTGATTTCTCGAGTCCCTCGCCATCCAGAGCCCGAACGTACCTGTACGTTTCATCCAATCCGGACGGAGGCACGGAAAGCCCAGAGGAATCTGAGAGGATCCGGGTCGATAGGTCTTCCGTGAGCAACGCCTCGGCGTCTGCCGGCGAGAGGGCGGCCACCATGCTGATCCCGCGCCCCGCGTCGGCAAGCGCCTTTAGCGTGCTCAGACGCTCTACGTCTACATCGGAGTAGACGCGCTGTCCCCCTTCGGATCGCGTCGGTGTAACCGCGTCGTACCGGCGTTCCCACGCCCTAATCGTCGCCGGCGTGAGTCCGGTTCGCTGAGCGACCACTCGGATCGGATGCCTGGCCTTTTCTGAGTCTGTCATAACCAAAGTTAGACGTAAATGTACAATTTGTACATTCACGTCTAAGTGATGTCAAATAATAGCTCGACAAAAGCTTGACATATTGAACTATCGTGGCGAATATTGCTGGACAACAGTTTAACAAAGCAATAACCTACACGGAGAAACAACAAATGATTCGCAAGTTTTTGGCTCTCGCGCTCCTTACCGTTCTCGCTCTTGTCCCCGCTTCAGCAGCCGCTCAGACGGCCGAGAAGAACATCGTCGAAACGGCCGTCGCGGCCGGTTCCTTCACCACTCTGGCCACAGCGCTCGAGGCCGCTGACCTCCTCGGCGTGCTCCAGGGAGACGGCCCATTCACAGTATTCGCGCCGACCGACGCTGCGTTCGCCAAGCTCCCAGCCGGCACGGTCGAGGCGCTCCTCGCGGACAAGGACGCCTTGATCCGAGTCCTGACCTACCACGTGGTAGCCGGAAAGGTGATGGCATCAGACGTGGTGGCCCTTTCCGCCGCTGAGACGCTCGCCGGTATCAGCGCGCCGATCGAAATCAGGATGGGCAAGGTCTATGTAGCCGGTGCAGAAGTCTCGACTACCGATGTGGCAGCGTCCAACGGCGTCATCCACATCATCGATTCCGTTATGCTCCCCCCACAGAGCTAGTCGAGAGACAGTTCTTTGGGAGTGCCGAGGCGGTCTGTTCGCAGGCTGCCTCGGTCAACTCTGGACCAAAGGATCCAGCTCATGCGCATCGCAATCATCGGCACGGGAGTCTCGGGGCTCGTCACTGCCCACCTTCTCCAAGACCGCCACGACATCACCGTGTTCGAGGCACGGGACCGGATCGGTGGTCACG
>Ga0114996_10001191_pt1 | contig 35455 bp, 32 predicted proteins | sample ArcticOcean_MG_C_4_FD_87039 | JGI IMG/M metagenome (GOLD analysis project Ga0114996, IMG submission 87039) | Marine microbial communities from western Arctic Ocean - ArcticOcean_MG_CB4_134 | ecosystem: Environmental > Aquatic > Marine > Oceanic | place: Arctic Ocean: Canada Basin | collected... | reverse complement strand
TTTTACACTATAATATTGGAATATATTTTATATGAAATCAGATTCTATTCACGATAACAATGCAATGAAATATATAAGTTTACTTGAAGAATACTATGGGCATGTTATCTGGAAACCTAGATTAGATCCTATTTCAGAGTTGATTTTCACAATACTTACTCAACATACATCCGATAAAAATGCTGAAAAAGCATATATGTTATTAGTAAAGTCGATTGATTCATGGAATGATATCCTTGATATACCTATTGATAAATTAAAATCTCTTATTAAGTCGGCTGGTTTGTTTAATCAAAAATCTAAACGAATTATTGAAGCTATTAATCGTATTAAATCACATAATAATGAATTAAATTTATCATTCTTGCGTGATTTAAATTTAAGTGATGCACGAAAATGGCTTACGGGTATTCCTGGAATTGGCCCAAAAACTGCATCGGTTGTACTATCATTTTCTTTTGGAATGCCAGCTATACCTGTCGATACGCATGTTTACAGAGTATCAAAAAGATTAAAATTATTTGATAATAAAATATCAGCGAATCATGCACACGAATTACTAGAAAATTTAGTAATCGAAAACAAACGATATACTTTTCATGTTTTATTTATTAAACACGGAAGAGAAATTTGTAAAGCTATAAAACCTTTATGTAAAACTTGTCCATTAGCATCTATATGTCCGTCTAAACTAGCATTTACAGAAAATTTATACAAATGAGCTTTGAATTTATGGTTATACCGACACTCAAATTATTTAAAACTACCGATCAATTAAGAAGTGAGAAACCCTACATTTCATAATAAAGTATGAATATAAGATTTTATATTTGTTAAACTGACTGATTGAGTGAAATTCCGATTATTCCAATAACAATTAATAATGCACCTAGAAGTTTTGTTATTATTGAATTTCTATCAAGTTTCTCTCCTAATAATGATGTGTTAGAAAATTTTTCAACAATAAGACCAATAATTACAACAAATAGAATTCTACTGCTTGATATTGTGGAAACTAATGATACTGGCCCTAATGAAAGAGCCCAAACCATTAACAGCAAAGCAACGTTAGCATTTAATAACTCATTAAATCCTACAATTCTTATGCCTGGACTTCTTATATTCCATAGTTCCCTAACATGAGAAAATGTTTCTTTACGTAAATTAAATAATAAAAAAATTAAGCCAAGAAAAAGCTCTCTTAGTGCATGGGCCAAAATTACAGGTATTTCTGCAAGAGACATTTTAGTTGTAGCATATGCTAAGCTCATGAAAAAACTTCCTAAAATTAAAAGAAAAATGATTTTATATTTAAATTTACTTTCATTATAAATTGAAAATGGATTAATTGAGATTATAATAAGGCCAAAGATTATGAAAATTATTGCAATCCATTGCGAAACATCAATGGATTCATTAAAAAGAAAATAGGCTATTATTATAGTAAATAAAGGATAAGTTTGCGTAATTGGTACGATACGCGATACTTCATTAGTGTGAAGTATTCGGATCATTATATTCCCACTAATTCCAAATAATATTCCACTTAATGATGCAAATAGAATTCCAGATAGAAAATTAGAATTAGAAAAATTAAATATATTTCCGTTGAATATTGGAAGTACGATAAGAAGCGCTAACCCTAAGCTTGTTTGCAAGATTCCTACTAAAAGCGGAAGAACTTTTGAAGATTGTGCGAATCGATATATAAAAATTTTATCAAAAATACTAACAAGTGCAGCTAATATAGAGCTAGCTAAAGTAATTAGAATCCATGACATATCTGTAAATTTCCCTTTTGTGCTTAAAAGAAAAAGGGATCAAAGCAAAAAACTCGTTAGATAAAGTTGAAATTCATACGGCGGGAGTGCGAGGGAGTCGAACCCACCCATCGTGTACTACACGAAACAACAGATTTGAAGTCCGCAGAAGCCACCAGGCTCCGTCCACTCCCAAATAAGATACTTAAGATTCTAGAACAGCATTTAAGCGTTTTTGTAAAGTACCCTTGGGAACAGCTCCAACAATTTGATCAACAGCTATTCCATCTTTAAAAATTAATAAAGTTGGAATACTTCTTATGCCAAATTCCGCAGGTATCTGAGGATTGTTATCTATATCCATTTTACCAAAATTGATCCGTCCTTCGTATTCATCAGCTAATTCCTCAACTATAGGAGCTATCATTTTGCATGGCATACACCAATCAGCCCAAAAATCGACAAGAACTGGTTGCGAAGATGCCTTAACATCTTGATCAAAACTTTTATCTGTAATATCTATAGGTTTAGTCATTAACAATCTCCATTTTTCTTTTAAATCATAAAACAGCATTAAAAAGATAATGATATGTTACATGAATAATTAATAATATACTATAAATTCTTATAATCCTTATAATTAAAGTAATCCAATTACTAATATTATCTTTAGAATGTTTACTTTTTAGTGATAATTTAAGAGGTGAATGTTATATTGAATCATTGTCTTTGCAATAATTCAATAGTTTTATTTAAATATGGTAAATAATATATTTAATAATTATTTAAAATGGGATCGACACTTTTTTCATTTTATTGCTGGTTCATTTGCCCCACTAATTGGATTTCTGATTAATTGGAATTTAGCAATAATTATCACTTCTATTTCATTTTTTTTACTATGTATTTTTGAAATTCTTAGATTTAAATATTTGAAAATTAATATTCTTGTTATTAATTCACTTTCATTATTGCTTAAAAATAAAGAAAAAAGAAAAATAACTGCTGCTACACAATTAGCTTTTACATCACTATTAATATTGTTACTTTTTTACTCTCAACCTGTTATTGGAGGACTAGCTTTATTATATATATCGATTGGTGACCCAATTGCTGCTATTGTAGGAATTAAGTTTGGGAAAACCGTACTCTTTCGAGGAAGTGGTACGATAAAAACTCCTCAGAATGGGAAAACAATAGAAGGTACAATTGCGTTTGCATCAGTCGCTTTATTTCTTGCATATTTAATTTGGAGTAAAGGTGCCTATGAAAATTTTTTCGCTGCTGCTCTAGGTGCTTTGGCTGCTGCATTAGTTGAATTTCTTCCAATTCCAATTGATGATAATATTAGCGTTCCTTTAATAAGTGGTTTTGTAATGTATTTTTTCTGGAATTTTTCTTTCTAAATATCAAATTAATTATCAAATTTAACTTGACCTAAGTTCTAGAGGCAATTAAACTAATTGACAAGTTTTTCATTCTCTATTTAGGAAATATTTTTAATGTTAGTTATAGGTATTACTGGTGGAATTGGAAGCGGTAAAAGTGCCGTTTCTCAATTTCTTGTAGAAAAAGGTGTCACTCTAATCGACGCTGATAAAATTGGGCATGCTGCTTATCTTCCCCATACTCCAGCTTGGGAAGAAGTAGTAGCTACTTTTGGCCCTACTATAGTTGGCGAAAATGAAGAAATTGACAGAAAATCACTTGGTGCAATTGTTTTTTCAGATCCTGATAAACTTGCTCAATTAAATGCTATCATGCATCCAAAAATGGCTGATATGATTAGAAAAGAAATTATCAATTATAAAAATCAAGGAATTGAATTTATTATATTAGAAGCTGCAATATTAATTGAAGCAAACTGGCTCCCTCTTGTTGATGAAGTTTGGGTTGTAACCGCTAGCGAAGATACGGTTGTTGAGCGGGTTATTGCAAGAAATAATTTTCCTGAAGAGGCTATACGTGCTCGTATTAATTCGCAACTCACTAATGCTGAGCGAATTAAATATGCAACTCTTGTAATTGAAAATAATAAACTACTATCTGACTTAGCTAATGCAGTAAATGAAATTTGGAAAGATAAAATAGGGTGATCTAAAATGATTCAAGAAAATCCATCTGCTCCACTATCAATACAAATTGAAGAATATTTTATGGCTGATGAGCCATTTTACATTCCCCAAAGTGATGAAGTTGAGCTATTTGAAACAGCTTATGCGCAAAAAATTCCTGTACTCCTCAAAGGCCCTACAGGTAGCGGGAAAACTCGTTTTATAGAATATATGTCATGGCGACTTGGTACTATTTCAAAAAAAGATAATATAAATAATTCAAAAATTAACAATTCAGTTCCACTTGTCACAATTGCTTGCCATGAGGACCTTACTGCAAGCGATCTAGTAGGTAGATATCTTATAGATGCTGATGGCACTAAATGGATTGATGGCCCTTTAACTCGAGCAGTTAAAGTTGGTGCTATATGTTATCTGGATGAAATTGTTGAAACACGAAAAGATACAACAGTTTTAATTCACCCATTAACTGACCATCGTCGACTGCTGCCTATTGAAAAGCAAGGTCAAGTTATAGAAGCTCATGAAAATTTTCTTTTAGTAATTTCATATAACCCAGGATATCAAAGTGCCTTGAAGGACCTTAAGCACTCAACACGACAAAGGTTTGTTTCACTTGAATTTCAATATCCCTCTGCTGATCTTGAAGCACAAATTATTCAACATGAAGCTAATGTTTCAAGCGATGTTGCCGCAAAACTCGCCAAATTGGGTGAGAAGATACGACATTTAAAAGAATACGGTCTCCAGGAAGGCGTAAGTACTCGTCTTTTAATATATGCAGGGCGACTGATGGCGCTAAATATTCCAGCCAGAAGAGCTTGCCAGACAGCAGTAGTTTGGGCCCTAAGTGATGACATCCAAATACAGCGGAGCATGGAAGAGGTTATTTCTGCAATATTTGAATGAACTAAAGGTATAGAGCCATATGGAAAAACTTACCTCTGATTTATTACGTCAGCATTTTAATGCAACTTTTTTTGAAGAGTCTCTACCAGATAACTTGAAGCCATCTGCGGTAATTTTACTTATTCTATTTCGTAATGATGAGTTATATCTTGTTTTTAACAAAAGATCACAATTTGTTGAATTCCACAAAGGTGAAATATGTTTTCCTGGTGGCGGAAGAGATGATTCAGATATAGATTTAAGACATACAGCTTTACGTGAAACAAATGAAGAAATGGGAATTGAGATTGATTCAATTGAACTTATATGGAGCATGAGACCTACAATTACTCGTACAGGCTTTGCTATTCAACCTTATGTTGGGATTATACCGGATAAATATCCATATAAACCTTTCACTAAAGAGGTTGAGGAAATCATTGAAATTCCTTTATCCAATTTATTAAATTCTGAAAATATTCGTGTTCAGTCTTCTTTAACAAGCAATGGAACGGTAACTACTTATTCATATAAACATGATAGTCACCTGATTTATGGAGCTACAGCTAACATACTAAGTCAGTTCCTAGATGAAATTAAAATAATATTTAAGTTGGAGGGATAATGCATCTATACCAAGAACGCATAGATGTAGTGGATTCACAACTCAAGCAATACCCATCCATATTAAAAGAAGAATTTAATAAAACTCTTAATATACTTACATCAAGTAACTTGCCTGAGGAAAAATTTGGCAAACTTGAGCAAGTAATATGGTCAGAACTGGTAATTGATCTCTCAAAACAGGCTGTACGATCTTGGGAGGTTTCTGTTGAATTTATGAGAAGTACCCCACAAGTTTTTCCGTTTCTGAGTTTTAATGATTTGTTAAAATGGGCTGAAACAGGAAAAGTCATATGCTCCAAAACTCCAATATTATCGTCAGCATATTTCCGTTCAAGTGCCGCTAGCTTACCTTATTTATTACCATCACAAATAGAGGATTGGGGAAAGCTAGGCTTATCTCTTTATCAAGGTAATTGGCGCTCAAGTGCAATTGCTACTCGTTTTTTTGAAATAAGCCCTGGTTTACTTAAAACACTTTCATTTAATCAACTTCAAAAATTTATTCACTTTATTCTTTTTATTTGTAAAAATTCATATGATCTTGCAAATGAATGCATGACGATTGCTCCAAATATTTTTACCACCCTTGGAGACAGTCGTGATTACTTTATAGAATTAATTTACAACATAGCAATTCGATCAACAAATGACATTAAAGCTATTTTCTATAACACAAATAATTTTCTTCCATTAATAGCGAAAAAAAACCATTTTCGATTGCTTCAGATTTCACGTTCTTTATCTGAAAATTCTGACTTAAGCGTTTCTGAATTTATTGACCTATCTGTTCATTCAATAACAAAAATTGACACTAAATATCATGAAACTTTACTCGATTTATGTGAAATCGCTATAAATGTTGCTCCTGTATCAGTAAGTGCTTTTTTGCATTCTGCTCCTCTTGTTCTTGATCGTATTAAGCCTACTCAATTGAGAGAATGGTTTAATGAAGGAATTAAATTACTTACTACAAATGTTGATACTGGGATGGCTTTCTTCAGACTTGAGTCTACTACATCAGAATTAGTAATTAACAATCTTTCGTCTGCAATTGAATTTCCACAAATAAAAAATATTATGAACCTCTATTGTAGGGCTCTTGCTGGCTCCGACATATCAATTGAATCATCTGAACTAATCGCTTCAAAGGGTATTGGCTGGGTATCTAAAGATCGACCTACCACTGAAGGAAATATCGTTTATCTTCCTTCGCAAACTCAGCATTTTTTAACAAAAAATGAAAATTTTGAATGGTTAAAAGTTATAACAACACATCAAATTGGTCACCTTGAATTTGGAAGTTTTGAATTTATATATGGTAAGCCTAGTACATTATTTGAAAATATGCGTCCTGTTTTTAATGAATCAAGTTATTTTTTAGTATCAGAAGAAAATAATGTTCCCGTAATTACTGACATGAAACGTTTTTTTGATTTATTTCCTGAACGACCACTTGCTCTTGACATATTTAAAACACTTGAAGACGGTCGCGTTGCTTCGCATATATCCAAAGAATATAGAGGAATTGTTAGTGCATACAATATTGCACAAAATGAAGCTATTAAAATCAGGCCTGAAATTTCAACTTTGCCTTCTAGGGAAGCATTGATTGAATTTCTTGTCAGATTAAGTTTGTCTGAGAATAAAAATATCAAAGTACCAATTGAATACTTGGAAAATGCTAAACTCATTGGTGGAATTGCCAATTTAATATTCAATAGCCTATCCTGTGTCGAAGATACTGCTGAAGCTACAATTAGAATCTACTCAATTCTCAGTCAAATAATTAATAATGAAATTCCGGATGAGGATTGGACTGATTTACACCCTGATGATTTAATGAATTATCAGGAACCCGATGATCTTGATAAAGTTTTTCCCGAAACGGATTCATCAACTCAAAACGAAGATTTATTTGATACAAACCAAGACCCAGGAGAAGCCTACTCTTCACCTCAGGAAGTTGATTTTAGAGGTGACTTTAAACCCGAAACAGTTCAATTACTCTCTCAGCTTAAAATGATGCAAGATAAAGCTAATCAAGGTGATGCAGCGCCATTAACTAAAGAAATGCTAGAACAGTTACTCAAAGAAAATGTTGAAATAGAAACTTCTGAAGGTGAAGCAAAAGATAATATTTCAGCATTTGCAAATAATCTTTTGCAGGAGGCAGGTACTCCTCCCGACTCATCAGATTCTCAGGATACTGGATCAAATATTGATGCAGAAGATGATCAAAATTCATTTGAAAGCAATGAGCCAGAAGAGCATCTCTATGATGAATGGGATTTTCGAACTAATGATTACCGACCTCGATGGTGTATTGTTAGAGAAAAAGTAATGACTGAAGGGACAGAAAATTTCTGGCATCATACAATTGAACAAAATTCCATGCTTGTTTCAGAAATTAAAAGACAATTTGAGTTAACTGCACCTCAAACCTTCCGTAAAATTCGTCACTTACGAGATGGAGAGGATTTTGATTTTGACTCAGTAATTGAAGCTATGATTGATAAGCGACTAGGTATTAATCCTACAGAACATATTTATTTCAGGAGAAATAAAACTGAAAGAGATGTAGCGGTTCTATTCTTATTAGATATGAGTGCATCAACTGCCGAAGCTATTGATGAAGCGAAAAAAATGGCAGATCAATGGGATATACCGGATGACCCTGCAGATTATCTTATTTGGCTGCGACAACGACGATCTGAACCAGTGGCAAGAAAAAGTTACAAAAGAATTATAGACTTAGAAAAAGAAAGTATAATACTACTAACTATGGCCCTTGAAACTCTAGGTGATACTTATGGTTTTTATGGTTTTTCTGGTTATGGTCGTGAAAATGTTGAATTTTATACCATCAAAGACCTTAATGAATCATTAAGTGATCGTGTTCGTAAAAGAGTCGACAAAATTGCTCCTTTGCATGCTACGCGTATGGGTCCTGCAATTCGTCACAGTATTACAAAGCTAGAAACTGTCGAAGCCAAAACTAAGCTTTTATTTTTAATAAGTGATGGTCGACCTCAGGACCGAGGATATAGCAGAGAAGGCGTAGAAAAGGAATATGCTGTACATGACACAAGAATGGCACTTTTAGAGGCTAAAAAGAAAGGCATTAATCCATTTTGTCTTACTGTAGATAAATCTGGCCACGATTACCTTAAGACTATGATGGGCGATATGGGCTACGAAGTGCTACATGAAATAAGCGAATTACCTAGTCGATTACCTTATCTATACCAAAAACTGACCATTTAAACTATTAGCATTGCATCTCCAAAACTATAAAATCGATATTCTTCATTAATTGCTTCTTCATAAGCTTTAAATACAAATGATTTTTTGGCAAAAGCACTTACTAGCATTAACAATGTAGATTTTGGAAGATGAAAATTTGTTATAAGACAATTTGCAATTCTAAATTCATACCCAGGAATTATAAATATATTTGTCGTATCATTAATTAACGTGCATGATTCAATATCTGGATTCAATAATTGACCTGATGAAGCCTCAAGAGCCCTCATTACAGTAGTGCCTACACAAATAATTCTATTTTTGTTCATTAGGGCATTCTTAATCAATTTTTGCGTTTCAATAGAAATCGTATACCGTTCATTATGCATAGTATGATTAAAAATCATATCAGTTTTCACTGGCCTAAATGTACCTAAGCCAATATGAAGAGTTATAAAGGCAATTTTTGCTCCGATAGCTTGAACTTGTAACATTAAATCATTAGTAAAATGCAGTCCTGCAGTTGGAGCTGCAACACTGCCTGGGTATTTAGCGTAAATAGTTTGATACCTTTTCAAATCATTATTATTCTTGGTAATATAAGGAGGTAAAGGAATTGTACCTATATCTTTTAAAGCAGTACCCGGATCAAATTTAATTATTCGTATTCCGTCTTCTAATTCTTTAGTAATTATCGCTGTAGTTTCAGCATTGACTGTTTCTATAAGAATTTTTTGACCAAGTTTTAATCTTTTTGAAGGTTTAACTAGACATTTCCATTCATTATCTTCAATTTGCTCTAATGCAATTATTTCAACTTTGCCATCAGTTTCATATTTTCTTCCATATATTCTTGAGGGTAATACTTCCGAGTCATTAAATATCAATAAGTCATTAGGCTTTAGATGATTAACAATCTGAGAAAAGGATTTTTCATGCATCATAGTTTCATTAAGCCTGTTAAGGACGAGTAATCTAGAAGATGAACGTGTTTTGGCAGGGAACTGGGCTATTAATTTTTTTGGTAAGAAGTAATTAAATTCACTTGTTAGCATTATATTTAATATGAATCTGAAATATTAAATGTGTTTCGAAATGATTGAACAGTATTTTTTAATAACATAGCAATTGTCATTGGCCCAACTCCGCCGGGAACAGGAGTTATGGCTTTTGCTTTATCTTTGACTGACTCAAAATCAACGTCACCGACCAGTCGATATCCGCTTTTCCTAGAATTATCCTCTACTCTATTTATACCAACATCTATAATAATAACATTGTCTTTAATCATTTTTTTATCAATCATATTTGGTCTACCTGCAGCCACAACAAGTATGTCAGCTAATATTGTTATTTCGGACATATTTCGGGTTCCAGTATGGCAGACTGTTACAGTAGCATTTGCACCCTTAAGTTTCTGGCTAAATAATGCAGCAAGTGGCTTTCCAACAATATTACTTCTTCCACAAATTACTACATGTTGTCCAGAAGGATCAAAACCACTACGAATTAATAATTCCTGGACACCAGCGGGAGTGCAAGGTATATAGATCGGAGATCCTTGTAATAAACGTCCAACATTATATGGGTGCAATCCATCTACATCTTTTGAAGGCTCAATTGCATTTAAAAGGGATTCTTCATTTATGGCAGTTGGAAGAGGGAGCTGTAATAAAATACCATCATAGCGATTATCAGTATTTAACTCATGTATTATTCCTAAAACTTGTTCCTGATTTGATTCTCTAGATAAAACAATTGTTTCTGATCGAATACCAACTTCATCGCAGGCAATACCTTTATTTCGAACATATGTTGCAGAAGCTGGATCATTGCCAACTAGAACTACTGCCAATCCTGGGGTATTTCCTGTAGTTAAGTGTAATCCTTTAACTTCATTTGCAATTTCATTACGAATTACAGAAGAAATATGCTTACCATCGATAATTTCAGCAGACATTATACATTCCTTATTTTATTATAAATATAAGCAATCAATTTTAATATTATATATTATTCATGCAATTTTATGGATATAATGCCTACTTTAGATAGGAAAATAATAGTTATAAAATTTACAGGAATGCTCTATAAATATCGCTTTTTTGTATAAAATACACAAGGTTAACTAAGATTAATAATTACTAATAGAATTTAATAGTGAGATCAATTCCTATTCTTTTTCCTTCCTGTAGTATTGAAACATTCATTATAGCTTAAGAAATCATATAACATTATTACTTTTCACGTTTCATACGCTGTGATATAATAAAATTATGTAAGTAAGTCGATTAAAAGAGGAATCGTGAAGTCAATAGAAAAGACAGCGTTAATAGCAGAATATGGAAGAGCAGATAATGATTCAGGATCAACTCCTGTTCAAGTTGCATTATTAACACATAGAATTAAAGAGCTAACTTCACACGTTCAGACACATAATAAAGATCATGCAACTAGACGTGGACTTTTAAAGTTAGTAGGACAAAGAAGAAGATTGCTTCGATATCTATCGGATACAAAACCTGATGAATATCACTCACTCATAGGTCGTCTTGGGCTTACTCGCTAAACTTATTTGCTCAGGATAATTTTTAAAAAAATAATGAGGTGATTGATGTCGAATTCCGTTAATTTAACTATAGGTGGTAAAAGCTTAATTCTTGAATCTGGTAAACTTGCTGGTCAAGCAGACGGAGCAGTTACAGTAAGATATGGCGATACAATCCTACTTGTAACAGTTTGTATGGCTGGTGCAAGGGAAGGAATTGATTTTTTTCCCCTCAGTGTAGAATTCGAAGAACGACTTTACGCAATAGGTAAAATACCAGGTAGCTTCTTTAGGAGAGAAGGTCGTCCACCAACTGATGCAATTTTAACTGCTCGCTTAACCGATAGAACAATCAGGCCGCTTTTTCCAAAAAACTTTAAGAATGAAATTCAAATTATTTCAACTGTGCTTTCTGCAGACCAAGAAAACTTACCTGACATACTCTCAATTATTGGTGCTTCAGCTGCTTTATCAATTTCATCAATTCCTTTTGAGGGGCCAATTGCAGGATCAAGAATTGGATTTGTTAACGATACTTTGGTAGTAAACCCAACATATGAAGAATTACAATCAAGTAAACTTAGTCTGATTGTTGCAAGTTCCAAGGACGGAATTGTAATGGTTGAAGCAGGAGCTAATATTGTTTCCGAGCAACTTGTTTTAGATGCTTTTGATGTTGCAAGAAAAGTAAATAATGAAATTATCGAAGCTATAAATGAATTAGTTAAATTATGTGGAAAAGAAAAGATAATTGTTCCTGAGCCTGAATCTCTTCCTGATGGCCTTTTAGATGATGTCGATAATTTATTAAATGATCGTCTTCGAAGTGCTATTTTTTCTGGAAAAGAAAAAGGTGAAAAAGGAGATCAATTAAATACACTTCAAAATGAATTAACTGCATCTCTTACCGAAAAATATGACAATAGTTCCATAAATAAAGCATTTGATATGAGAATGGAGTCCACTTTTAGAAAAGGTGTTCTTGATTCTAACATTAGGGCAGATGGAAGAAAAAGCAATGAGGTTAGGGCAGTTTCCTGTGAAGTTGGTATTCTACCTCGTGCACATGGAAGTGGATTATTTTCAAGAGGGCAAACTCAAATATTAACAACAACTACCTTAGGAAGCTTAGGCCTTGAACAAAAACTTGATACTATTAGTCCTGTAGTCACTAAACGATATATGCATCACTACAACTTTCCTCCTTTTTCGGTTGGTGAAGTTAGAAGACTTAACACTGGACGTAGAGAAATTGGACATGGTGCATTAGCTGAACGCGCACTTGAGCCGGTCATTCCAAGTAGAGAAGATTTTCCATACGCACTTAGGCTTGTTTCTGAAGCATTGAGTTCAAATGGAAGTACGTCAATGGGAAGTGTTTGCGGAAGTACTCTAAGTTTAATGCATGCTGGCGTACCAATAACAGCCCCTGTAAGTGGAGTTGCGATGGGTCTTATTATGAATGATAACGGTGAATTTGCTATTCTTACAGACATCCAGGGCATTGAAGATCATTTAGGAGATATGGATTTTAAGGTTGCAGGAACATCCGAAGGTATCACTGCCTTACAAATGGACATAAAGGTTAAAGGAATCACAAATGAAATAATGGAAAAAGCTTTAAATCAGGCCAAAGAAGCGCGTTTGTTTATCTTAGACAAAATGCTTGAAGTTATGCCTGAGGTAAGCTCAAATATGAGCCCTTATGCACCTAGAGTTGAAAGAATTAGCGTACCAGTAGAAAAGATTGGGGCAATTATAGGCCCAGGCGGAAAAATGATCAGATCCATTATGGAATTCTCAGGTGCTTCAATTGACATAGAAGACGATGGATCAGTATTTATTTCTGCTCCAACTACTGAATCATTAGATGCAGCTAGAGGTAAAATAGAAGGATTGACTAAAGAAGCTGAAGTTGGAGCTATTTACCAAGGTAAAGTAGTAAGATTAATGGATTTTGGTGCATTTATTGAAATTATGCCAGGTAAAGATGGTTTATGTCATATTAGTGAATTAGATGATAAACGTGTTGAAAAAGTCGAAGATGCTGTTAATGTTGATGATATAATCGAGGTAATGGTCATTGAAGTCGATAGACTTGGACGAATTAATTTATCTCATAGAGCAGTATTACAAGGTTTATCTGTAGAAGAAGTTCAAGCAGCAAGACAAAAAGACAGGGAGCGTAGTGGACCACCTAGGCGAAATTTTGATGGTCCAAGCAGTGGTGGACGTGGAAGTAGACCACAAAGACGATAATCTTCAGATTGATCAATTTAAAAATTAATTAATGACCATGTAGTAACGCGGAGACTTTCTATGAAAAGGGTAGTTATTCAGGGTATTTTAGGAAATATGGGTACTGAAGTTATGAAAGCAGTTTCTTCAGCTTCGGACCTTAATCTTGTCGGTGCAGTTGATCTTTCTAATTCTACATCTGTTAAATTTCATGAAAAAGAAATCCCGTTATTTAATAACGTTAATGAATGCATCAAAAATACTAGCCCGGACATATTAGTTGATTTTTCAGCAAGTAAACCTCTCATGAGTGCTGCTAGCATTTGCTTACCTAATAAAATATCTATTGTATCTGGCACTACAGGTGTATCCGAAGAAGATCTTGTAAAGATTAAGTCATTATCAGATGAACATCAAACAGGTGTAATTTATGCTTCTAATTTTGCAATTGGAGCTGTCTTGATGATACATATTGCCAAACTAGTTAGTACTTTTTTTGATAATGCTGAAATAAATGAAGCGCATCATGAAAATAAAATTGATGCTCCATCGGGAACATCAATATCAATTGCAAGGGCAATTATTTCAGGGCGAAAATCTAATGAACCTTTAGTTTCTTCAATTACAGAAACCGAAGTCATTAAAGGAAGTAGAGGAGCTGATTACGAAGGTGTAAAAATACATGCTTCTCGAATGCCTGGAATGCTAGCACAACATAATTTAATATTTGGTACTTCAGGGCAAACACTTGAAATAAAACATAATACCATCAATAGAGATTGTTATATGCCTGGTGTAATAAGAGCAATTCGTGACGTACAAAATCATAAAACGTTAATAATTGGACTTGAGAATATTTTAGGTTTATAAAAATGATCAAATCGAAAGTTAACATTGCTATAGTAGGTGCAACTGGAGCGGTTGGAAAAGTTTTTATTGATTTAATTCATGAACGAAATTTTCCCGCAAATGAAATACGCTTACTTGCCTCACAAAGATCAGCCGGGAAGTTGATTAAAGTAAATGGAAATGACTTAACTGTTTCTACCACCACAAATGATTCTTTCGAAAATATTGATATAGCATTTATATCTGCTAGTGCAGATGTAAGTAGAGAATTTGCGCCGGTAGCTGTTAAAAATGGAGCAATTGTTATTGATGATAGCTCCGCATTCAGATTAAATAAGAATGTTCCACTTGTAATTCCTGAAATAAATGCAGATGACTTGTTGTTACATGAAGGAATTACAGCGATTCCAAACTGTTCAACAATTCAAATGGCAATGGTGCTCAAACCACTTCATGATAAAAATCCAATTAAACGTGTAATTGTTGATACATATCAAGCCGTATCAGGAACAGGTATTGAAGCTATCAATGAGCTTTCTGAACAAACTAAAAATTATGTTAATTCTAAAGACATCTCGTCTCATGTATACCCTCACCAAATTGCGTTCAATCTACTTCCTCACATAGAACCATTTCTAGAATCTGGTTACACAAATGAAGAACAAAAAATGATTAACGAAACTCGAAAAATTCTTCATGAACCAAAAATGTTAATCTCAGCAACTTGCGTTAGAGTTCCTGTTTTTTATGCACATAGTGAAGCAATTCATATAGAATTTGAAAATCCTTTCGACCCCGAAGATGCTAAGGCTATTCTTGGTAATTTTCCCGGAATTGTAGTTTATGATGACCCTCAAAATAATCAATACCCAATGCCAATTACTGCTGTTAACAAAAATGAGGTTTTCGTAGGGCGAATTAGAAAAGATATATCATGTAAAAATGGCTTAGCATTATGGGTCGTTTCTGATAATCTTAGAAAAGGTGCCGCCTTAAATGCTATGCAAATTGCTGAACATATGATAAAGATGGATTTGATAAAGTAATTATGGAGATTCTACAATGCCTAAACAAATAGGAAGATTGCTTACCGCTATGGTAACTCCTTTTGATGAAAATGGAGAAGTTGATTACCCTCAAGTTCGTAAACTTGCTATTGCTCTTGTCAAATCCGGTAGTGATGGTCTGGTAGTTTCAGGAACTACTGGCGAATCTCCAAGTTTATCAATTGAAGAAAAACTTCGATTGTTTAGTGAATGTAAATTTGCTGTAGGAAATACTGCTTCAATTGTTGCAGGAACTGGTTCCAATAACACTAGAGAAAGTATTGAGCTTACTAAAGAGGCATCATTGCTAGATATAGATGCAATAATGATAGTTGTACCGTATTATAACAAGCCACCCCAAGAAGGCCTCTATCAGCACTTCTTAGCTATTGCCGAAAGCACGCATTTACCACTAATTCCTTATAATGTACCAAGTCGTACTGGCTTAAATATGACTGCAGATACAACGATTAGACTTTCAAAAATTGATAATATTATTGGCGTTAAAGAGGCTAGTAGTGATTTAGACCAAATTTCCCGTATAATTTCATCTACTGACAATGATTTTCTTGTATGGAGTGGCAACGACAATGAGACATTCCAAATCATGTGTATGGGTGGCTATGGAGTAATTAGTGTCGCATCTCATTTAACAGGTAACCAAATTCGAAAAATGATGGATTTAATTATTTCAGGAAAAATCAACGATGCTGCAAAGGAGCATCATAGATTATTACCTCTTTTCAAGGGAATATTCTCTATAACTAGCCCTATACCTATTAAGTATACTTTAAATAAATGCGGCTTTAATGTTGGACCTACTCGATTACCGCTTGTGCAACCTGATAGCGAGACAGTTGTGTTTCTTGATAATTTACTAAGAAATTATTCGATTGATATTTCATAAAAGTCAACTATAAATTTACTAAAACCTGTATCATTTCACTTGCTGATGAATATCTGCAGCATGGATCATTACTAGTTGATTTATTAATAATTTCTAGCAGTTCTTCAGCGATATTATTTTGATATTCTGTTAACTCACCTTGAATTAATTCTCTTAAAATTATTCCTACTGAATATATATCAGATGTTATTTTGGGTAATAATGAACTATTTTTCATTCTTTCCGGTGCAATGTAACCTAAAGTTCCTCTATCAATAAAATTTAATGAATTCTCAGGCCCAATCGATGATCCAAAATCAGATATTTTTACCATACCATTTTCGTCCAATAAAATATTTTCTGGTTTAATATCAAGATGTATTATTCCGGAATTATGAGCGACATCAAGACCTTGAAGTATATTAACTACAATAGTGATTGCTTTTATAGAATCAATTCCATTAGTGTTGTTACAAATAAGATCTCTTAAGTTTCCCCCGCTGATCCATTCCATAACAAAATATGAACCAAAATAATCGTCATTTCCAGCATTAATAATTCGAACAATATTTGGGTGCGTAATATAAAATGTACGAAAAGATTCCATTTTAATATCTTGAGTAAAAACATCACCCATCAAAGAAGAAATAATCGATTGGCCATATGATTCATATACATCAGGTAACACTTTAATTGCCACATAATTGTTTGAAATTGGATCAATTCCTTTGAAGATACGTCCTTCAGAACCAAAATTAATTTCAGTACTAACAATTTCATAATTTGAAATATGAGTAGGAAATTTCGAAATTTGAGTATCATATTGGAAGTTATGATCATTCAATATTAATCACCTTCATAGATTGATAAGAATAGCGGTCATATCATCTGTACTGCCATTTAATTTCGCCATTGAAAACAATGAATTCAGCAATGAATTCATTGAACAATTTCTCTGTATTTCATTTTTGATATCTGTATCAGTCAAACTACCATGAACTCCATCAGTGCATAGTAAAATAATATCATTACTTAATATTTCAATTTCTTTGTAGAATGGATGAATAAGTTGTGGAGATCCAATTACCTGTGTTACAACATTACTCATTGGATGATTACGGGCATCTTCTTCAGTTAGTATTCCTGCCTGAATAGCTTCAGAAACCCATGAATGATCTTCACTTAGTAGATGTAAAGAATTATCACGAAAAAGATATACACGACTATCTCCTATATGACATATCCGAACTACATTATCACTAAATATAGTAGAACTAAGTGTTGTGGCCATAGATGGATCTTTTGGATTTTGATGCATAGACTCCCCAGTGATCCCGATGTCATAGACATATTGATTAATTTCAGAAAATAAATTTATGAGGCTTTTATGTGAATTAGGAGATGAGGTAATATTATTTTTATATACATTAAGAAAGTAGTCAACAGCTGTTTTACTTGCTATATCGCCATTCGCTAAACCACCAAGTCCATCGGCAATCACTGCTACAAGGTTAATTTCGGAATCTGGCATTTTACTCAAGTAACCATAATTATCTTGATTGATATGTCGCGAAAGCCCACGTGAAGTTTTTTCCCAAATATTAATATCCATAAATATACATTAATCGATATTTCATAATTTAGAAAAATTTAAATTATTATAAATCAAAATTTTTCAATGCAATATTAGTTATATAATTTCCGATACCAAGTGATGATGTTGCAGCAGGTGATGGTGCATTCTGAACATGAATAGCTCGGTCAGTTTCAACTATATGGAAATCATCAAGTAAAAATCCAGTTCGATCTACTGCCTGAGCTCTCACACCTGATCCTGAAGAAACAAGATCTGATTTATTTATCTCAGGAAGCAATTTTTGTAAGGATTTTGTAAAAGCATCTTTACTTAATGACCGATACATTTCTTGCATTCCAGTTTTCCAATATTTTTTTGTCATTGACCAAAAACCTGAATACATAAGAGTACCAAGAAATTCATTTATGTTGATTTTAGTTTTTGAATACCCTTCTTGTGCAAAAGCTAAAACTGCGTTCGGTCCAGCTTCAACTGTTCCATTTATCATACGAGTATAATGCACACCAAGAAAAGGAAAAGCAGGATCAGGAACAGGATATATAAGACCGTTTACTAGATGGGTACTATTATCAGCAAGTGCAAAATATTCACCCCTAAAAGGGATTATACGAATACCTGGATCAATTCCCATTTTTCTTGCGATAGAATCTGCATATAACCCAGCACAATTAATTATATATTTAGTTTCAAAATCACCATTCGTTGTGTGAATATTTATTCTATTTGATCTCTTGCTTATACTGAGAACTTTGGTAGATGAAAATATTTCACCATTATTATTTTGGAATATTTTTGCATACGTATTTGTAACTAATACATAATCAATGATTCCAGTCATAGGACAATGAATTGCTCTAATTCCTGACGTGACATGCGGTTCAATTTCCTTTAATTGCTCGGGACCAATCATTGTTATTCCTTCTACACCATTTGCTTTACCGCGTTCAAGAAGTGTATCTAAACGATTAAGCTCTTGTTCATTAGTTGCAACAACTAATTTCCCAACTAAATCATACGGAATAGTATTTTCATCACAAAAGGTTCGAAGTGCACTTGCACCATCAACACAAAAGGAAGCTTTTTGTGATCCAGGTCGATAATACAATCCAGAATGAATAACTCCACTATTATGTCCAGTTTGATGAACAGCTAAGTTCTCTTCTTTCTCAAGAACAATTATCTTTGAATTAGTTAATCGTTTGGAAAGCTGCATTGCTGTCGAAAGCCCTAAAATACCACCACCAATAATAGTTATGTCAACTTTTTTACTGCTCATAGTATATTTCTTATTAGAAAAGTCCTTTAACAGAACGTTCTTTACAGATTGCATCGAACCATTCAATTACTTCTCTATGTAAAGGAATTCCATTCTTTCTTCTCTCTATTTCTTCTCTAGCTTCAATTTGACCTGGAAATATAACTTCTTTATGACCTGGTGCAGGAGGTGTAGTGCGCATTGCTATCAAAAATTTATCCATTGTCTCTTTAAACTCATTTAGATCTGTAAAAGCTTCAATATTATATGCAGTTACAAAATGTTGAGTGACGCCTCGTTCATTCATTGCAGCAAATCCGCTTGCAGAAAGAATGCTACATAAGATTTCGACAACCATTGCAAGTCCATAGCCTTTATGAGAACCCTGTTCTCGAGTACCACCAGTTGGCAATAGCTTAAAATCATCAGGAACTTTTCCCTCAACCATAATTGGTGTTCCTTGGCTATCAGCAATTAAACCTCCTGGAATTGCTACGTTCATGCGCTTTGCTAAATTAATTTTATTAATAGCTACGCTGCTAGTTGCTGCATCAAAAACAAAGGGTGGTTCATTTTTCGCTGGAGCAGCAACAGCAATTGGATTCGTTCCTAATCTTGGCTCCGCACCAAATGTTGGAAGTGTTCCAACACCAGGAGCAGTCATACAGAGGCCAATCATATCATGTTTCAATGCCAACATTGCGTGGTAAGCAGCCATACCTACATGACGTCCATTTGACATTGTGACAACTCCAATGCCAGTTTTTTTAGCCTTTTCAATAGCTATTTCCATAGCCTTTGGTGCAATAATGATTCCTAAGCCTTCATCACAATCAATTGTTGCTGTAGCAGGAGCTTCACGTACGATTTTCCAATTAGGTTTAGCCTTCATACTTCCATCTTGGTAACGAATAATATAATTACGCAGCATGTTAGACACACCATGACTATCGACTCCACGAAGGTCTGAGCTAATTAGAACATCAGTTCCAAGCACAGAGTCTTCTTTTGTTAAACCACATGATTCAAATAAATCCTGAACTGTTCTGCGTAGAGCCTGTTCAGGAACCTTAATCGCATCGCTATCATTTATATGAAATGCTTCTAAAACCATATCTCCTCCAAGATATTATGAATTCATAATTTCATCGAATTATGAACCCTTAAAATTATACGGTCAACCTTAATTAGTGTGGCAAGTTGACTCAAGTAGTTTACAATGCTAATCTGCTTACTGTTTTAATCAATGCCGTACAAATAAACATAAATATTTAATATAAGTGAGGAAAAATGGCATTTACAAGAATCCATCATGTTGGTTTAATAACTCCTGACCTTGAAAATGGTAAAACGGTCATGACCAAAGGCTTTGGGCTTGATATTGACGCACACCGAACACCATTAGAGGGAGGCAACTCCGTTGCTTTCGACAATGTGACTGCTCTTCAATTTCCTATTGGAGAAATGTTTTATGAAATCAGCACTCCAAACAGTGATAGCGGGGATGCTGCTGAATTTCTTAAAAATAGTGGTGGTCGAGGCGGAATACATCACATTGCCCTTGCAACTAATGATATTGCAAGCGAGATCAATGGTTTACAACAAAGAGGTATCAAAGTAAAGGGAAGTTGGGATGGCAAAAGTGCAGTATTCCTTGATCCTGAAACAACACTTGGCGCTAACATTCAAATTGTTCCAGAAGACTACTATCATGCGCATCCATATTACAGAGGAAATGGATTAATTACTGGAATGGCACATGTTGGACTTGCTGCAAGAAGCGCTGCAGAGGTTCGTGATTTATTTGAAACCAAACTTCAATTACATGAAGATTCAACAATGGAGAGAGGTATTGACCCACCTGATCCAAATCGACCAGCAAGAGCTGCAGACGATCCTGTCCACTTACTAGAATACCCTATAGGAGGGTCAGTAGTAGAAATCAGTATTCCATGGGGAGACGCAAGTGGAACAGCAAAATTAGTTGCATCACGTGCACCACTTGGAGCGGTGTATCATCATACATGCCCATTTGCTCCTGATGTTCATGCATTTACTGATTATGCAGTTGCTGGAGGCATTCAACAAATTGGATCAATTCCTCCAAAAGAAGAAACTGCTAGAGTTGTAGCTTGGTTCCATCCAAGGTCTTGCTTGGGAATGCTTGTAGAATTATGGAACCGTCCAGCGGGCGGAGACCATTATCATCCAATTTATTAAATAACATAAAAAAGCCCGGGTCACCCGGGCTTTTTTATGTTTTAAGTGATTAACGACCAGCTACTCTATCAGCTATTTCTTTATCAACTCCACGCGGCCATTCTCTTTTTAAATCATCTCGTACTGATACTGATAGTCTCCCTAAGCCATCTGCTTCCATCTCTAACTTATCACCATCTTGCAATGCACCAAGGCCTTGATGATTTGTACCACAAATTACTATATCTCCAGCCTCAAGTCGCGTTATTGAAGATGCCCATTCAATTATTCTTGGTATTTTATGTCCCATATCATTAGTGTTATATGTTTGCCTAATATCTCCGTTTATCCATAAATTAACATTTATATTTTGAGGATCAGGTATTTCATCAGCAGTAACAATAAATGGCCCCATTGGGCCAAATGTATCCCAAGATTTACCCCAAAAGAAACTTGGAGCATGAAGTCCACGAGCTGACACATCAATAAAATTTATATATCCAAAAATATGCTTATATGCTTCTTCAGGTCGAACATCTTTAGCAGTTTCACCAATAACTAATCCAAATTCAGCTTCATGGTGAAATATAGTAGCTTTATTAGGTGGTAAAATTACTGTATCTCCATTACCTATGACCGATTCTGGGGATTTAAAAAATGCATTAATTGGTTTAGGCTCTTTAAGAGCACCATTCTCCATATAATTAGCTGCCATAGCTACAATTTTTCCTGGTCGAGGAAGAGGTGCGCGCAATTCTACTTGAGATAACGGAATTTTTTCTTCTGATTCTGAAATAGAAGCATTCAAAAAAAGAGATCTATATCGAGTATTAAATTCACTAATCACACCATTAATCAAATCCTGACTAGTAGGGGCATTAATATTACTTACAACTGACATTAAGTTGATTATAAAGTCATCCTTAACGAGTCCAAGTTGATAATCATTAAAAAATGCTAATTTCATTATATATCTCCATGCCTAATATTAATTTATCATCTAGCAATTCTATCAGCAACGGAACGATCAGCTACCCACAGTTTCCCACCGTCTTTTCAAATTTTCATTTACATGCAATCGCATAGTTCCTAAACCTTCTATACCCATCTTAACTTCGTCACCATCTTGTAAAGCGCCAAGTCCCTGATGATTTGTGCCAAGAAAAAGTACATCTCCGGGATTGAATGTTGCAATAGAAGTAGCCCATTCAATCGTTTCAGGAATTTTATGTCCCATATCGCTAGTACTATAATCCTGTCGGATTGATCCATTTACAGAAAGTCTTATGTGTAAATCTTGAGGATCTTTGACTTCATCAGATGTAACAAGATATGGGCCAATGGGTGCAAATGTATGCCATGATTTACCCATGAAAAAAGCATCACCACCATCGGGTCCTAATCCCCTTGCAGAAACATCTATAACATTCACATAACCAAAAACATAATCATACGCATCTGCAGCTTTAATTTTTGACGCTTTCTTGCCAAAAACCAAACCAGCTTCAGCTTCATGATGAAAAATTGTAACTGGTGCTGAAGGAAGTATAATTGTATCTCCATCACCAATAACAGCATCACGGTTTTTTAAAAAAGCATTAATTGGTCTTGGCTCTTTCAATGTGCCATTCTCAAGATAATTTCCTGCCATACACAAAATTTTACCCGGTTTGGGAACAGGAGATCTAAAACGAACTGAATTTATTGGTATACCAGAATTTTTTTTCTCAGCATTTTCAATTAAAATACGATATTGATCAAAATTTTCAATTAATCTAGACATGAGGTCACCAGGACCAACATGAGGAATACCATTTATAATTTCGGAAATATCAACAACTTTATTGCCAGTAACAATTCCAGGAACAAAGTCGTTGTAAAAAACTAATTTCATATTATCCCATCCTCCATCTCAATTGATGTTATTGGTATTAATACAGAACTATAATCCACACTATTAATTGTGACAACGGAATTGGTAATTTTTACTGTATAATTCTATTTATATTATAAACAAGATATTTAAGAAATCTGTTATACATAGAATAAATAAACATAAACTTTAGGTAAATTTTATTGCGCCACCGTAGCTCAGTGGTAGAGCAGCTGTTTCGTAAACAGCAGGTCTCCAGTTCAAATCTGGACGGTGGCTCCAAAATATATTTAAAAAATAAGTAGTTTTCTGTTTTTAAAAAGAAAAATGTTATTATAACTTAATATACTATTCATATATTAAGTAAGAGTTTTTTTTATGCCAAACATATATCGTGACCTTGAAATAACCAGACAAATAATTGAACTTATAAGAACTGCTCAAAATCAAATCATTATAACATCTCCAAAAATTGAGTTCTGGCAGCAATTAAATGATGAAATTGATTTAGTAGTAAAAAAACATATACAAGTAATAATTATCACTGAAGATAATTCAGAAATAAATATTAATACTCTTAGCCGGCTGTTAGGAGTTGGAGCTATTATCAGAATGGTCCCAAATTTAACTACGGCTATCTATTATAATGAAAATGTTGGATTAATTTCATCAATGAATCTGCAGAATCCATTCAATGCTAATTTTAAGGATTTTGCTATTAAAATTATTGATACGGATTCAATTTTAGATATATATAAATATCTAAATGATTTAATTATATCTAGTAAATTATTTGTAAATAGTGATGTAATAGAATCAGATATTCCTGGTTTCTGTATTAGATGTGGAGATTTTATAACATTCGATCCAAATACACCGTTATGTAAAGATTGCCTCATTGAATCGACTGATCACCAAAGAGAAGATCAAAATGAAAAATATTGCCATAAGTGTGGAGAAACTTTTATACAAGAATGGGAAATTTTCACATTTAAATCACCAATGTGTAATGTTTGTTTATAGTTAATTAAAGAGCATAAATATAGCATCAATTCTTGATTGTTTTTTACTAACAGATAAAAAAACAATTGTTACTTGTGACGATCAGGAATTAGAAAATTACTGCCATAGTCCTTAGTCAAGCAGGAGACAATGTTGTTGTTACTGAAATTGATGCAGAAAACCTTTCTAATAAGCATTTACAACTTAAAATTACTGCTGAACAAATTGAAATTATACGGCACTAAAGCTTTAATTGTTGTTTATATAAGAAATTCAGAACAAGGAAAAAATATCATTTTTATGCGGTGGCTTAACAAACACTATAACAAAGGCATCAATTATTAGCACAACGATCATAAATAACCAAATAGAATCATAACTACCAGTAACATCCTTTATATATCCTGCTAATGGAGCTCCTGCCCCACTTCCAAGAAGTGTAATTGGGGTTACAATTCCACGGATGCTTCCCAAAAATTTCCTGCCATAATAGTCCGGCCAAATGTAATTATTCATCATCATAATTGCACCCATAGCTAAACCAAAAATTATAAATGACAAACACATAAGCAATGAGGTATTGCCAATTATACTTAAGTAAATGGCTGCAGATAGCCCAATCATTCCTATCCCACCGATAAATCTAATAGGAATTTTTTGAACTAAAAATCCAAACAAAAAAGTACTAATGCCAAATGCTAATGGGTCAAGGGATGTAGCAAATGCAACTGTAGTTGGATCAAGTCCTTGATCGATAAAATTTGGAATTCTATGAATTCCAATAGTGCTAAGAGATAGCATCACAGAACCAAAAAGTATTGCAAGTAACCAAAATTTAACTGTTACGATCACTTCACGAACAGTCCAAAATGGTTCATTTGATTTCAAAGATTCATCATCGATACTATCAATTATTTCACCTGATGGAGATTCTCCATCAGGATATAAACCAAAATCCTCGGGTTGCCTACGTACAAAAATAAAAGATACCGGAATAATTACCGAACTTCCAATTAACGCCAGCATAAACCATGAAGTACGCCAACCATACAAATGAATGAAGGTTTGAGATAAAGGAACAAAAATAACTCCACCAAGAGCACTAGTTGCCCCTACAATTGCTAAAGCTATACCTTTCTTTTTTATAAACCATTTTGCAACTGGAACAGATATTGCCAAGTTCGCAGGCCCAACCATAGCTATTATTCCCATAAAGCCAAAGAGAGTTATTAATTGCCAGCCTTGTGTAATCAAGCCAAGACATGCTACGGCACTTCCAGTAATCATGGTGGCAAATAATATTATATATCTGGATCCATAACGATCAATTATTCTTCCAATCATAGGACTTGTGAGCGCACCAACTCCCATTCGTGCAGACATTGCCCATCCAAATGATGTTCGAGTTATACCCAATTGATCACCCATAGGACGGATGAATAATCCAAAATTTAATGTAGCAAAAGCCATGCTAAAGCAAGAAATTACAGCTAATGCTACAATTACAACCCAACCATAAAAAAGAGTTCGGTATTTATTTAGCATCTTACCTCAAGAGGATCTGGATTAAATATAAATGGTATTTCTTTGAGTACATTTTCTCTATTATTAATTATGAAATAAAAAGGATATTACTATTATGCAAGAATCATCAGTAAATATAAACGAACTCCTAAAAAAACCTCCGTCAAATAAACGATGGGTTTTTGTCAGTTTAATACTCATCATAATTATTGCTGCAGGATATTATTTTTACTCTCAACAATCATCAGATAAAACTACAACTACCATAGAAGAAGTTATCACGGAACATACTGTATCTACAGGAACAATATCAAAGACATTTGATACTTCTGTTACCACAATTGCAAGACAGTCAGTTGGTATGAAATTTTCTTCATCGGGGAACGTTAATCAAATATTGGTAAATGTTGGAGATTCAGTAAAAATAGGGGATCCATTAATTACGTTAGATGACCATGATGCATTACATACTGTACAGCAAAGAGAAATTTCTTTAAAACAAGCAAAACTTCAAAAGGAAAATTTACTATTACTTCCCACAGATGTGGAAATAGCAACTGTAAACCAAAGTGTAACTTCAGCATTAAATCAAGTTGCAACTGCCAGAAACAAACTTGAAGAATATTTTGAAGACCCTGGAACATTAACTAAAATTGAAAATTCAACCCCTTTAGCTACAATAACGAATTCGATTGCTCAATCAAGAAAAAATGTTCTCAGTGCTGAACGACAAGTTACGAATACACTTGCTAACCTTCGATTTTCACGGCAAAATTACTGTTCTCTAATACTTTCATTCAATATTTTTACCAGAAAAGCTTTTAATATTTGTTCAGAAAACGACATTCCATTATCTGAAAAATCTCTTGAATCACTAATTCAGCAAATTAACGAAACTCATGTTTTTGACAATGCATTTTATGGAGCAACATCTTCTTTAATATCAGCAGATTCCAATTATAAAAGTGCCCTAGATACTCTTGTTTACAACCAAATCACACTCTCAGTGGAAGAAGATCAACTTCCAAACGATTTAATTCAAAAAAGAAACTCACTAGAAAATGCAGAAGCTGTCTTAGCAAAAGCTCTAGCTTCACAAAAAGAACTTCATGAAGGACCAAAAGCAATTGATATTCAATTAAAAAATGCTGCCATAGAAACATCCAAATTATCTCTAGATGAAGCTAAATATGAACTTGAAAACCTCACGTTATTTGCACCATATGATGGAATTATCGCAACTGTAGATGTTTCAGTATTCCAAAAAATCACTGCAAATTCACAAGTGCTTTCTTTAGTAAATGTAAATTCTATTGGTTTAGATCTCACTGTTTCTGAAATGGATCGTCCAGAAATAAATACTGGTCAGCTTGGAATTGCAAAATTTGATGCAATACCTGACGAACAATACATTTTTCAAATCAGTGGTGTTAGCTCCAAACCTGAAACAACTCAAGGAGTAGTTTCTTATCACGTTGAAGCAAGCCTTTTAAAGAGATCCGATTTAAGAACTTTAGGCCAGGAAAATTTAATTCCTCTAATTAGATTATTGAATGCAGATTCTTTGACGAGCAGATCAGTTAATGAAAGTGAATCCCAACAAGGAACTGAAAGATCAAATGCAGGAGGAATGTTGGAGCAACTGAGAGCTTGTGCTGAAAAGGCACTTGGACGCTCCTTAAATAGTATTGCAGAACTTCGCAACTTAAACGAAAAAGAACGTAACCTTCTAACAGAAAATTGTCAGCAATCATTGCCAAACGCAGGTGGACAACGTTCAGACAACACATCTGAGGAAATTCAAGAAGGTATTATATCCTCAGTACCACTATATGCTGGAATTAGTGGTACTGCCACAGTAATCACACAAGTTAAAAATAACGTAATTCTTATTCCTTCTACTGCAATCACTGAAACATCAGGCCAGACACGTGTCAGCGTGCCGGGAAGAAATGGCGGTAGAGAATCAATTGAAATCAAAACTGGATTAAATGATCTAACAAATACTGAAATTATAAGTGGACTTAAAATAGATGATGTGATTCTTATAATTAGTTCAAGAGCTGTATCTGAAAACGAAGAAACCAATTCCAATCAAGGAAATTCATCAGAACTAAGGGGTCTTCGATGATTAACCTTAATGGTATAAGTAAATCCTACGAAACTGAAGCAGGCTCAGTATTAGCACTTATTGATATAAATCTTTCAATTAAAGAATCAGAATTTATATCAATAATGGGTCAATCAGGTTCAGGGAAAAGCACATTGATGAATATTATCGGATGTGTCGATAGACCTTCTAAAGGTCAATATCTCATAAACAATATCGACATTGGAACCCTTTCAGATTCAAATCGTTCGCGTCTTCGAGGTAAATTGTTCGGTTTTGTTTTTCAAAGTTATAATCTTCTCCCAAGACTTTCTGCTCTCGAACAAGTTGAACTTCCATTACTTTATCAACAAAGTGACAACCGGAAAGAACGAGCCTTAAATGCATTAACAAGTATGGGATTACGAAATCGAATTTACCACATGCCTAATCAGTTATCTGGTGGAGAGCAACAACGGGTAGCAATAGCTCGATCATTGGTTGTTAATCCAAAAATCATTCTTGCAGACGAACCAACTGGTGCCCTTGATACAAAAACTGGTTTAGAAGTAATGCGTATCTTTAGTGAACTGGTCCAAAAACAGGGAATAAGTGTCATTATCATCACTCACGAAACTAACATAGCTGAACAAACAAATCGAATGATTCGAGTAAGTGATGGAAGAATCATTGAAGACACTCAAAATTTATTACCAAAAAGGATACTATGACTATATTAGATGGATTACGAATAGCATTTCGTTCAATCTTGGCTAATAGAACAAGAAGTTCTTTGACAATTCTTGGATTATTGATAGGTGTGAGTTCAGTAATCGCTTTGATTGCGGTAGGCCAAGGTGCACAAGAAGGAGTAAAAGCTCAGATTTCAAACCTTGGGACCGATCTATTATTTATTCGGCCAGTAGCTTCTAATAGTGGAAATACCCGAGGCGCAGCTGGTTCAGGGGCTACAATCTTTGCTGAAGATGCAGATGCAATCAGAGATGCAAATATTCCTGGAATTCTTCATGTTGCACCTCAATTAAATTTTAGTGCTCAGGCTATTGCAGGAGAAAATAATCAACTGGTTTCAATTATAGGAACAGATCAAGAATACTTATCCGCACGAGGTCTGATCATTAAATCTGGATCATTCATTTCTGATAAAGATGTAAAAAATTCCTCGCTTTCAATAGTATTAGGTTCAGAAATTTCATCTTCCTTGTTTCCTGAAGTTGATCCAGTAGGAAAAAATGTTCGTTTGAGTATTGGTGGAGGAAGAATATCCTTTAACTTGCGTGTTAAAGGAGTCTTACAGGGAATTGGTGGAGAAAGTACACAAGATGACTATGTATTCATACCTGTTACGGCTTTGCAAAGTAGAATAATGGCACTACGAAATGTATCGGGTAAAACTGTTATTAATCAAATTACTCTCCGATCCGCTTCTGGTATCAACCAAGAGGAAGTATCAAGTTTAGTCAATGACTTCCTTACTAAACATCACAATAAGCAAGAACCCGATTTCACCATTACTAGTCAAAGTCAGCTCTTAGATGCTGCATCAAAAGTGAATGCTGTCTTCACTCTTCTATTAGGAAGTGTTGCTGGAATTTCCCTCTTCGTTGGAGCTATTGGTGTAATGAACATAATGCTTGTTTCAGTTACTGAAAGAACTCGAGAAATTGGCATACGAAGAGCTGTCGGTGCAACAAGCTCTGATATTGCCATTCAATTCCTTTTAGAAGCTGTAACATTATCAGTTTGTGGGGGTATTATGGGGATTTTAGTAGGTGTAGCAGGTGCTGAATTTGTTAACGGGCAAGAAATTTTAGGTGAAGTAATGACTACAGTTGTACAGCCCTGGAGCATAGTATTAGCATTTTTTGTTGCTGGCGCAGTCGGAATTGTATCAGGAATTTATCCTGCATACCGAGCGGCGCTCTTAGATCCAATTATTGCATTAAGAAATGAATAAATTCCAATACATTAAAATAGTTAGCACAAGCCATACAAACAACAGACAACTTCATTAGGTGTCATTACCGAAATCAGAATTAAATCAATTTGACAAAATTCAAGCAATAGCTAGAATTTTTAAAAGTTCAAGATTCCCAATCAGTTAGATGGCAAAATGATTAAAGTGCAACATGAAATGTAGATTGATTAGTCATACGGGAACTTACTTAGGCAAGATAATAGAGGCATATCCTCACAAATATAAGACACAGAAAGGATAATAAAATTTTATGAAATCAAATAAACATATATATATAAGTTTATTTATTATGATTATTTTTTGTACTTTTGCATGTTCTCAAGAAAATGTATCAGAAAAAAGTACTATTTCTTCTCAAGGGTTTACGTCACCTGAACCAGAAAATTTTTCTAAAATAAGCACAAGCTCAGATCGAGCCTATTCCAAAAATAATTCAACCATTTTAAATCAAACTCAAGAAGACTCTAGAAAAGTAATTCAAACAATTTCTATGGAAATCACAGTCTTATCAATACAACATTCAATTGAAACAATTCATGATAGTGCAATAAATAATGATGGTTTTATTATTTCATCTGAAATCCATGATCAGCAAGGTAAAACATATGGATCCATTACTCTCAGGATTCCAAGAGACAAAACAACTATATTATCAAATAAAATTCGTGAAATATCTGAAAAGATTTCACGAGAAAATTTAAATTCAAATGATGTTACAGACCAATATACAGATTTAAATACAAGAATAATTAACATGAAAGAGGCAGAAAAAAGTTATCTCCGATTATTTAATGAAGCTAAAACAATAGATGATATGGTGAATATTCAAGAAAAAATCAATCTAATACGTTGGGATATTGAAAATCTCGAAGGGCAAATAAATTACATGGATTCAAGCACATCTACCACTTTAATCAATGTTTATTTACAACAATCCAGCGACCAACAAGCAATAATTAAAGATCAATGGAAACCTTTAGACACATTAAAAGATGCTTTACGGGATTTAATAGAATTTAGTCAACGATTTGCTAATATACTAATAAGAATGCTTATATTTACTCCAATATGGATTGTTCTCATCGCCATAGCCTTATTCCTAAGAAAAATAAACTGGAAACGGATAAAATTTCTAAAATTTAAACGATAACAAATAACTTATTTATTAAATATACGGTAAAATCGATCTTCATAATATTCAAAAATGCCCCACCGCATTAGCTCTGCATGCAATACATCGGGATTCAATCCTTGATGTATTTGTAAAAATAGATTTTCAATTTTTTGCACTATACCCTTTGGAATGTTAATTAAAGGGTCATTTTCCAATAAACCAAAGCGATTTAGATCTCTGGCATTTTCTATCGAGGATTTCACAGTATAGTCATGCATGTACTTGAAAAGGCATACATCCCATAATTCATTCGGTCCTGTAAGTACTACTGCAGAAGAAATTCCTCTTTTATCCAGATCATCTCCTATTCTTGACGCAACAACTTCTACAGGATCGCTAACAATCTCCAAATTGGTTTCTTTTTTTTGATATTTATATAAAAGACCAGGGCTATTAGCACCATAATAATCTCGTAAGTAATTTAGATAACTCATTGCTTCAGAGCTAAAACCATCCAAATTAAGCATATAATACGGAGTAACTAGATCAGGTTTTTCTGAGTATACAACACCCTCACGAACAACTGATTCTTCTTCCTTGTGCTTTAAATCAATATCTAAATATGACGGTGTAGTTATCATGAAATACTTTAATTCTGTAGGACCAAAAGTCGATAATGTTTTTTTAGGTGCCCGCACGACAAGTACGCTATCTAACGCTCGTAATATATTCTTTTGATATTGTTCGTTATTATCTTGCATAAAACTCATATGATATGTAATAACTGAGTAAATAAACATTACATTTATAGTGTGTCTGAGTATTATATAGAATTGTTGAACTGTTATTCAATTAATAAAAAAAGGAGTTGCCATGGGGTTAGAAAAAGTACCTTACTTACTTTATGAAGTTTACGATGGAATTGCTTGGATTAAATTTAATCGCCCAGAAAGAATGAATGCAATTTTAGGAAATTCGCAAGAACGAGGAACTGTTGCCAAAGTGGGTGAGTACATGCGAGCTGCTGACGATGATTCTGATGTACGAGTAATAGTTCTCACTGGTGTAGGGAAAGCTTTTTGTGCAGGAGCGGATTTAAGAGGCCCTAGAGAAGGAGAGGATCCTGGTGATTTCCAACTTGGGAATCATGGCATGAATGAAGGTTCAGATGCAAATCGGGAAAATTTCTATCATGGATTAACTAAGCTTCATTATGATATCTCATATATACGAAAACCAACAATTGCAATGATAAATGGCCCTGCGGTTGGATCAGGAATGGATATGGCGCTAGCATGTGATATTCGAATTGGATGCGAAAATACTAGATTTGTAACATATCACCAGGTTGGGCAAATTATTGAAAATGGCGGTTCATTTTACCTACCAAGAATTGCTGGTCTTGGTAGAGCTTTAGAATTTGCATACACAGGACACCTAGATGCTGATCGCGCATATCAATGGGGTATTCTAAATCATCTTGTGTCAGCAGATGATTTAGAAAAATTTACCTTAGAATTATGTCAAAAAATCATAAATGTCCCTCCGATAGTTCAATGGATCAGTAAACGAATAATGCGCTCATCTCTAGAAAGTAGCTTTGAAACAGTAAAAGTACTGACATCAAATGCTTCTGGAATACTCGCAACATCAGCTGATGCAAGTGAAGCTAGGCAAGCATTTATTGAAAAAAGAAAACCAATTTTCCGAGGTGTCTAGTGCTAAATTAAATATATAAACAGCTTACTTCAACTCGAATCCTGTCCATTACGTTTTTTCATGCGATTAAATATTTCAATTTCATATCCTTGTGAAGTTGGAAAATAATATTGATTATTAATAATCGCATCAGGTAAAAATTGTTGTTTTACAAAATGATCAGGATAATCATGAGAATATTTATACCCTTTGCCATAGCCTAGAGAATCCATTAATTCAGTAGGTGAATTACGTAGATGCATAGGAACTGATTCATTACCGTAATTACGAACATCCTCAATAGCATTATTTATTGCAATATTAGCAGAATTACTTTTTTCAGCATTAGCTAAGTAAATTGTTGTTTCGGCTAATGGAATACGGCCTTCGGGCATTCCAATAAAATGAATAGCCTGCTGACAAGATACTGCAATAGATAGAGCATTTGGGTCTGCCAATCCAACATCTTCAGCTGCCAATATCACCAATCGTCTAGCAATAAACTTTGGATCTTCGCCTGATTCTATTAGCCTAGCAAGCCAATAGATTGCAGCGTCAGGATCAGAACCACGGACAGATTTAATAAAAGCAGATATAACATCGTAGTGCTGGTCACCATTTTTATCATATCTCAGAGAGCGATGTTGCAAAACTTCAGACATACATTCAAGAGAAATAACTATTGAATCTTTCTGGGTATTATCAGAAATATAATCAAGTGATAATTCCAATGCATTTAACGCTATTCTCGCATCACCATTTGATAAGCTTATAAGCATTTTTTTAGCATTTTCATCAATATGAATGCTTGAATTTTGAACTTCTAATTGCAAAGTATTTAAAGCACGATCAATAATTTTTGAAAGTTCATTTTCAGATAGAGGCTGAAGGACAAAAACACGACAACGCGATAATAAAGGAGAAATAACTTCAAATGAAGGGTTTTCAGTTGTAGCTCCTATAAATATTATTGTTCCATCTTCCACAAACGGCAGTAAAGCATCTTGTTGTGCTTTGTTCCATCGATGCAATTCGTCAATAAATAGAATTGTTCTTCGATTGGTATTTATTAACAATTTTTTAGCTTCAGCTATGATCTTACGAAAATCACTTACACCTGATGATACTGCAGATAATTGCTTAAATTCTGATTCAGTCATATGAGAAATAAGAGAAGCAAGTGTAGTTTTTCCAGTACCGGGAGGACCCCATAAAATCATCGAATAAATAGACCCAGATTTAATGAGATTATGTAAAATCTTATCTTCACCCATAAGATGCTCTTGACCTACATATTCATCTAAATTAGAAGGACGAATTCTTGAGGCTAAGGGGGCATTTTTATCAGAATTTTGCATATGGTAAAAATCAAATAAATTCATTTTCTCGCAATTTATGTATTAAATAATTGACACTAACAATAATATATCACTCAATACAAATATAGGTTAAAGATATATAAAAGAGGAACTAGTGACAAATTTACCTAAAAGAAGACTTGGTAAAACCGAATTAAAAGTTACAGAACTAGGATTGGGTGCAATGGATACTCCTCAAACCGAAAAAGGTTTCGAAACAATATCTACTGCACTCGATTTAGGTATAAACTTTATTGACACTGCAAGAATATATCAAAATAGTGAATATTTAATAGGTCAAGTTTTACAACAAAGGTCAAAATCAACTGTATACATAAACTCAAAAACCATTTATAGAGATGCAGATGGGTGCCAATATGATATTGACAAAAGCCTTAAATTCTTAGGAGTAAATAAACTATCCTCTTATCAAATTCACGATCTTAAAATGAAAGATTGGCAAGAAGTTATGGGCATTAATGGAGCCTTAGAAGGGCTTAAAATAGCTCGAATGCGTGGGCTTATTGATTTTATAGGAGTATCATCGCATGAATTACCAATAGTAAAGAAAGTTATCGAATGTGGCGAATTCGATACAATTATGGTTGAGTATTCTGCATTCTACCCAGAAAGCAGAGATTTACTAGAACTTGCTCGTCAATATGATATTGGAGTAATTATCATGCGACCCTTGGGTGGCTCAGGAAGAACAAGTAGCATTAGGAATCAAATGAAAAATACAAATTTTAACTTGTCAATAACACCACAAAATCTTTTGAAATATGTTCTTTCTAATAGTAATGTATCAACAGCAATAGCTGGGGCGAGATTCCCATCACGTATAATAGAAAATGTACAAACAGCAAGTAGTAAATACGTACTTGAAGAAGCAGAAAAAATACAACACGAAAACGATGCTCAATTACTATTTAAGTACGATAGAGACTAAATAGTAAAATATTGACGTTAATAAAGTTGAGTGCTAATCTTCGCATATATTTTGCACTGAGAGATTATTTACAATTATTACGGTTATTACATAGACGTATTTTGTAATTGAGGCTCTCTAATAGTTTCAGTAAAAAAATAAGGAGGGGATACTTATGATAACTGGAAAAGATGTATTGCTAACCGAAAAACGGGGTAAAGTATTTATAATGACCGTTAATCGGGAAGAACGACGAAATGCTATGAGCAATGAATTAAGTGACCGTATGGCAGAGGAATGGGAGCGATTTAATGAGGATGATGATCTGTATGTAGCCATTTTTACTGGAAATGGCGATGTAGCTTTTTCTTCAGGTCATGATTTAAAAGAGGATGTCGAGGGCGATGTGCGTGGTGGAGCATTCAAGAGCATACCACCTTATCAAGCACGAACGCCACATCCAATGGTTCCAACATGGAAACCTACTATTGCAGCAGTTAATGGATATGCACTAGCTGGAGGATGGGCCCTTGCACAGCGAATGGACGTACGTATTGCAGCAGACAGTGCTACATTTGGTATGCCAGAAGTGAGATGGAACCTTCCTGCAGGTTTTGGTGCTCAATTAGAATACTTCCAGACATTAGGAATTTCTGCAG
>Ga0114996_10001187_pt1 | contig 35476 bp, 32 predicted proteins | sample ArcticOcean_MG_C_4_FD_87039 | JGI IMG/M metagenome (GOLD analysis project Ga0114996, IMG submission 87039) | Marine microbial communities from western Arctic Ocean - ArcticOcean_MG_CB4_134 | ecosystem: Environmental > Aquatic > Marine > Oceanic | place: Arctic Ocean: Canada Basin | collected... | reverse complement strand
ATAATAAGTTTTGATATAAATAATTAGATCTATATTTGAGTAAAGTGTTGATTAATTATGCTGCATATAGTCTAGGAATCCTTGTAAAATAACGCCAGCCGCCATTTTGTCTATCACTTGTTTGCGACGTCTTCGAGTCATATCTATTTCATTTATTAATACTCGCTCAACTTCGGCACTTGATAGACGCTCATCCCAAAATGAAATAGGAATATCAATTTTTTCGAGTAGGTTTTGAGCGAATTGTCGAGTTGATTGAGCACGAGGGCCCTCACTTCCATCCATGTTTTTGGGTAGACCTAACACTAGTCCTCCAACCATACGCTCATTGATTAAGTTAATAAGAATTTCTGCATCTGCAGTAAATTTTTTTCTACGTATAGTAGTTATAGGAGATGAAACTACGAGTCTTGAATCGGAAATTGCTAGGCCTATGGTTTTTGAGCCTAAATCAAGTCCCAAAGCTCGTTTATCTTTAATTATTAATTTTTTAAAGTTAAATGGTTCGATAATAGGCATTATATTTCATAGATGCTTAGTTTAAGGTGGTGACCATGGCTTGCCGCTACCGAGTCTCGGTGATAGTTTTCTGCCGCTTAACTAGGCCTTAACTTTAAGAGAAATGAATGTCTCTCGATACTAATACTGTAAGACGTATTGCACGTCTAGCGCGTTTACACATTCCAGAATCTGAATTGGATCCCCTAGCTTCTGACTTATCCAATATTATTGGTTGGGTTGAGCAGTTGTCGGAGGTTAAAACGGATGGAATTGAACCCATGACTACTGTAGTTGAAACAGCTCCTCATCACCGAGAAGATATAGTCAATGATGGGGGTAACTCCAGCAAAGTGCTTAGTAATGCACCAGATTCTATAGATGGGTTTTATACAGTTATCAAGGTTATAGAATGATGACTAGTGGAATTGACCTTAAATATTTAACAATTTCACAAGCTAACCAAGCTCTGAATGCGGGTGATTATACTTCTCACGACTTAACGCAGATACATTTAGACGCCATGGCAGCAGAACGGAATCTTAACAGCTTCATAACTGAAACTCCTCATAGAGCTCTCGCAATGGCCGAAGCATCTGACAAGCGTCGATCTAAGGGGGAATCGATAGGTCCTTTGGATGGAATACCATTAGCAATTAAGGATTTATTTTGTACAGAAGAAATTTTATCTACTGCTGCTAGTCGAGCACTAGATGGGTTTATCCCTTCCTATGAATCAACTGTCACTAATAACCTATGGAACGCAGGTGCCGTGCTATTAGGAAAGACCAATATGGATGAATTTGCAATGGGATCGGCAAATGTAACAAGCTATTATGGTAATTGTATTAATCCCTGGAAAGCTTCATCCGGGAATTTAGTTGGCAGGGATCTTGTTCCAGGGGGATCTTCAGGCGGGTCAGCTGCAGCGGTTGCTGCTCGCTTAGCGTTAGGGGCGACCGGCACAGATACTGGTGGATCAATTCGTCAGCCAAGTTCATTTTGCGGTGTTGTTGGCTTGAAGCCAACTTATGGACGGTGTTCGCGCTGGGGAATTATCGCATTTGCAAGTTCTTTGGATCAAGCGGGTCCGATAACTCGGAGTGTCAGGGATGCAGCTTTAATGCTAGCAGAAATGGCCGGATTCGATTCGAAGGACTCTACAAGCGCTAATCTTCCAGTGCCCAATTATGTAGAATCACTAGACGGTAACATCAAAGGATTACGTATTGGTATTCCATCGGAGTATAAATTAGGTTCAATGCCTGATGAGATAGAAGATATTTGGGAGCAGGGCAGGAATTGGTTACTGGATGCAGGGGCAGAAGTTGTGGATATTTCTCTTCCACATACAAAATATGCGTTACCAAGTTATTATATTATTGCTCCGGCTGAAGCTTCTTCTAACCTAGCAAGATATGATGGTATCCGTTATGGCTTAAGAGTTGAGGGTGAGGATCTTATTGATACATATGAAAAAACTCGAGCCGCCGGATTTGGGGATGAGGTAAAGCGCCGTATTATGATTGGTACCTACGTCCTATCGGCTGGTTATTATGATGCTTATTATCTACAGGCGCAAAAGGTAAGAACCCAGATTACTAATGATTTCAATTCCGTATGGAAACAATGTGACGCCATTCTTACTCCGACTACCCCTTCAGCCGCTTTTGCCATTGGTGATAAAATGGAAGATCCCATTGCTATGTACTTAAATGATATTTTTACTGTTCCAGCTTCTATGGCGGGATTGCCTGCTATTTCTATTCCTGCGGCTCTTAATAAAGAAGGACTTCCTCTGGGGCTCCACGTGATAGGTCCAGCATTTACTGAACAGATGGTGTTGCGTATTGCAGAAGTAATTGAGGCAGCGGCTGAATTTACTGCGAGCCCTAATATAAATAATATAGCCGCTGGATAGGTTTAGGGATACAAAGTTATGTCTATCGGAGCTACTCCTGATCATCTCACCGGCCATATAACTACTCGAATTGGTCATAGAAAAGAAAATTTATTAGCTGGTGAGAGGGATGATTGGGAGATAATTGTTGGTCTTGAGGTGCATGCACAAGTTTCCTCTAAATCAAAGTTGTTCTCCGGCTCTTCAACTGAATTTGGTGCGGAACCGAATAGTCAGGTGAGCTTAGTAGATGCTGCAATGCCAGGCATGCTACCGGTGATTAATATGGAATGTGTACGCAAAGCAGTGCTTACCGGACTGGGTCTAGGAGCTAAGATTAATTTGCATTCAATTTTTGATAGAAAAAATTATTTCTATCCTGATTTACCACAGGGTTATCAGATAAGTCAGTTTTCCTATCCCATTGTTGGTGAAGGTAAAATTAACGTTGACCTCTTAAATGGGAATAGTTTTGTTATTGGTATAGAGCGTTTACATCTAGAGCAAGATGCAGGTAAGTCAATACATGACCAGCATCCAAAAAAATCTTATATAGATTTAAATAGGTCAGGTGTGGCGTTAATGGAAATTGTTTCAAAGCCAGATTTACGATCGGGTGAAGAGGCAGCAGCTTATCTAGCGAAATTACGCTCTATTCTTCGCTACTTAGGAACTTGTGATGGAGAAATGTCCAAAGGATCAATGCGTGCTGATGTAAATGTATCTGTTCGACATCCAGGTGATTCTCTAGGTACTCGTTGTGAAATTAAGAATGTCAACTCTTTGAAATTTATTCGCCAGGCGATTGATTTTGAAGCACGTAGACAAATTGAGATTATCGAAGACGGAGGTGTAGTTGATCAAGAAACTAGGCTTTTTGACTCAAGTAGGGGGGAAACACGCTCCATGCGTTCTAAAGAAGAGGCCCATGATTATAGGTACTTTCCTGATCCTGATTTATTACCTCTAGTCCTTGAGCAACACTTTGTTGATACTCTAAAAAGCAGTTTGCCAGAGCTTCCAGACGCTAAAAAATTACGATTCATAGACTTTTATGGTTTGTCATCAAGTAATGCTGATGTTTTGGTTTCAGAAAAAGAAGTTGCAGACTTTTATGAATGTTTGGTGAAAGCTGTAATTGAAATGGATATTGAAACGGAAAAAGAGGTTATAGCAATTGATGCGGCAAACTTAGTAGTAAATGAACTGTTTGGGTTAATAAATGCCTCTGATATAGAAATTACTGATTCACCAATTAGTTCATTGCAAATAGCAGAATTTCTAAAGCTTCGATATGATGGTGTTATTTCAGGAAGGATTGGTAAAGAGCTTTTTGTTGACATGTTCCATAGTGGCAAGGATGCAGCCGTAATAGTCGAAGAAAAGGGTATGAAACAGATTACCGACACTGACGAAATTGAAAGCATTATAGATAAGCTTATTTTAGATCATCCTGATCAAGCTAACCAGTATAGACAAGGTAATACAAAGGTTTCCGGTTGGTTTACTGGTCAAGCTATGAAGGCAACCAAAGGTCAAGCAAATCCTCAGTTAGTAAATGATGTTTTAAAAGAAAAGCTAGAAAATTAAAATAATATAATCTAATATGGTTTTGCTGTTTCTCTCCATAGTTCATCAGCTACTAGTGTACCCCCATCGACAGGAATAATCGCACCCGTAACGTAGGCTCCTGCTCGCGAGGATAGATAGATAACTGCGCCCACCATGTCTTCAGGAGTACCAATACGGCCTCTGGGAAGGTTTTTTTCAATATTACTTTGATGGTTTTTCAAGGTATATTCCATCATCTTACTTTCGAAAGGTCCTGGGGCAATAGCATTTACACTAATGTTTCGTTTTCCTAAGTGATGTGCCAACACCCGTGTTAGGTGGTGTACAGCTGCCTTACTCGCTGGATAAGAATAAGTTTCAAGTTTTGGTATTGCTAAACCGTCTACGGAGCCAATATTTATAATACGAGCTGGATCTTCTTCAGTTGCAGCTGCCTCAAGTGGTTTTAATAGAGCCTGGGTGAGGAAGAAAAGAGACTTAGCATTTAAATCCATGACTTTATCCCAACCGATCTCAGGAACTTCTCCAATTTTTGCTCCCCAGGCCGCTCCTGCATTATTAATTAGAATATGAAGTTTGCTCTCACGTTTTATAATTTCATCTGCTAGACGACTTACTTCATTTGAATCAGATAAATCTGCCGGTAAAGGTATGCATTCACCAAAAGACGACAATTCTTCTGCAACAGTGTTACATGTACTATCTGACCTGGAAGATATATAAGTTTTTACTCCGTTTTCAACTAGCCCTCGGGCTATCATAAGACCAATTCCTCTCGAACCTCCGGTAACCAGTGCCACTTTTCCTGAAACTGAAAACAAATTTTTCACTAAGGGTACCCTCTTATTAATTCAACTATTTTAATAAATTGTGTCTTTTATTCTTTGTGGGTACGCTTTGTCGTAGTCATCACCGTTTATTTCACCTTTGGTTATAGATTCGAGAATATTACCAGTTGTAGGCAGTTCCCTCCTTGGAATGATACTTTCCGGGTCCCAAAGTTTTGAACGAACTAAAGCTTTGGGGCACTGATAATATATACTGCCAAGAGAAACTATTATTACGCTGGTTGGATTTTTGTTTTGTATGGAGAATGTGGCGCAAAGATCTGGGTTGGTGGATATTTTTGCTGTACCATTGATACGAATAGTTTCTCCTATACCCGGAATTAAAAATAATAAGGAAATTCTATTATCACGAACAATATTGCGTAAGCTGTCCACTCGATTGTTACCGCGCCTATCGGGGATTATTACTGTATGATTATCTGCAACTCGAATGAAACCGGCTGGATCTCCGCGTGGAGAACAATCAAGTCCCTCGGGACCAACCGTTGCGATAACTACAAATGGAGCTGCTTCTATGAATGCTCGATAATGATCAGAAATATGCGTAATTTCTTTTTTTATAGCCCCTTCTGGAGATTGACCGTAGACCTTTTCAAGCATTTCTGTAGAAGTAATCATATCTTCATTATTTGTTTTTTGGCTAGAGAGAAAAGTCATATTAATGAGTCCGATTTATAAAGTATTTGTTAATCATAGATTAGTTTTTTTAATAAAAATAAACTGTAATGACAAATATACTATAGTAAAATCGTCATTTACGCATTGCCATTTTAATTTTAAGTTAATGTTAAAATAACTTAAATTGTACTATGTTTATTATATAAGTTCCTAGACCAGGCGGTTAAATAAAAATATGTATATTATTACTCGTAATGTAGGAATGTTAAATTGGTTTGTAGCGTATTCTCTGGTTACCAAAGAAACCTAATGAAGAAAGTTGAAAACTGTGGCTGAGAATAGTTTTATGCGAAGGGCTATAACTCTGGCCACAAATAATGTGACTTCCGGTAATGGCGGACCTTTTGGTGCGGTCATAACACATGATGGGGTGTTAATAGGAGAGGGATCAAATCAAGTAACTTCTTCTTGCGATCCAACTGCGCATGCGGAGATACTTGCTATTAGAGCAGCTTGTAAAAAGCTTAATAGCTATAACTTAGCCGGATGTATTATTTATACAAGTTGTGAGCCTTGCCCCATGTGTCTAAGTGCCATTTATTGGTCTAGGATAAAAACAATTTATTATGGCAACACGAAGTCTGATGCTGCGGTAATAGGTTTCGACGACCAACATATTTATCGTGAGGTAACTTTACCAGTTAGCCAACGCTCAATTTTAATGGAACAAATTCTTTCAGAAGAGGCAATTATTAGTTTCCAAAACTGGTCGAAATCTACAGATAAAATTGAATATTAAATTCTATGAACTTTCTCACTAGCTAATTAATGATGGTATTTATTGATCAGAATGTTGACTTGTTTAATAATGTAGATGTAGCGGCATACATCAAAATGTTTTTGCGCTAGTTAATAATAATTTTATTAGAAATAAGCTCGCCGTAGGATGTAAAAGATTATATATTAGCTATCATGTTAACAATACCTAGACTTCAACTTTGCGGTGTTACTAAACGTTATCCCGGTGTGATAGCAAATAACAATGTTAATCTTAAAATAATGCCGGGTGAGATCCATGCTCTATTAGGTGAAAATGGGGCTGGTAAAAGCACCTTAGTGAAGTACATTTATGGCATTCAGAAGGCAGATTCTGGAAGCCTTGTATGGTGCGGAAAGAATACCAAAGTCACCAACCCTAAAATGGCTCGGAAAATGGGTATTGGTATGGTTTTTCAACACTTTTCTTTGTTTGATGCCTTGAGAGTAAAAGAAAATATTGCACTTGGTATATCCTCCAAACTGGCAAATTTCGATTTAGAAAATAAGATAATTAATATATCTAAAAGGTATGGACTTCCTCTCGACCCAGATCGTTATGTTTACACGCTGTCTGTGGGGGAACGCCAGAGAATAGAGGTGGTGCGTTGTCTTCTTCAAAATCCAAGCATGTTGATTATGGATGAACCTACATCGGTACTAACACCACAGGAAGTCGAGTTATTGTTTCGAACACTGCGACAGCTATCAACCGAGGGTGTCTCAATACTTTATATAAGCCATAAACTGCAAGAAATTAAAGATTTATGTCATACGGCTACGATTATGCGAATGGGGGAGGTTGTTACAACATGTAAGCCGGATCAAGAGACGCCTCAGAGTATGGCAGAGATGATGATGGGTAAGAACTTAATTGCCCCTAAACGTTTTGAAAAGACCATTAAGAAACATCCTGCGTTAGTTATAAATGATTTGAATGTTAAATCTGATCAATCATATGGAACTGACTTAAAAGATATAAATTTTACAGTTAATAGAGGAGAGATATTAGGTGTAGCGGGAATAGCAGGTAATGGACAAAAAGAACTAATGGCTGCTTTAAGCGGAGAAATTTTGGCGGAAAGCTCTATTTCAATAAAGGTAGAAAACATACCGATAGGGGCATTTTATCCTAATCAAAGGCGTGATATAGGAATGGCTTTTGTTCCGGAAGAAAGACTTGGCCATGCAGCTGTTCCTATGATGTCATTGTGGGAAAATGCATTTTTATCTAGTACTAGTAAAATGAATTTTTTGAATAATGGTTTTATCAGAGTAGAGTCTGTTAAGGCGTATACCCGTGAAATCATAAAGAAGTTTGGAGTAAAAACTCCAAATATTCAAAATATTGCATCAAGCCTATCTGGAGGTAATCTACAAAAATACATTTTTGGTAGAGAGATATTACAAAATCCTAGAATTATAGTTGCTATTCAACCCACATGGGGTGTTGATGCTGGTTCTGCGGCAGCAATTCGACAATCATTGATCGATTTAACTGCAAAAGGCTGTGCAGTACTTATTATTTCTCAGGATTTAGAAGAATTAATGGAGATTTCAGACCGTTTATCTGTTATTTTCGAGGGTCAACTATCGCCTGCTGTAAAAACAGAAAGTATTACAGCTAAACAATTGGGCATGTTGATGGGAGGTGTCACGGTCTTTTCAGAAATGGGCGCTATAGAGAATGTTTGTTAGGTTAGAGGCTAGACCCACAGCTTCTAAGGCAATGGTTTATCAGTCGCCACTTATAGCAATTTTTCTAACATTAATAATTAGTATGGTGATGTTTTGGCTAATGGATACAGACCCTTTTCTAGCAGTTAACGCTTTTTTTATTGAACCGGTTTCTACAATAGATGGCGTGGCAGAGTTATTAGTTAAAGCAACTCCCCTTATCTTAATAGCTTTAGGTTTATCCTTAGGTTTCAAAGCAAACGTATGGAATATAGGAGCTGAAGGCCAATTAACCCTGGGGGCAATATTTGGTGGGGGACTTGCCTTATCATTTTTTGATGTTGATACGCCATTACTGCTACCTGCCATGCTTTTTTTGGGAATATTGGGCGGTATGTTTTGGGCGGCTATTCCAGCTTTTTTAAAGATTCGTTATAACACTAATGAAATTCTTACAAGTCTTATGCTTACCTATGTTGGCTTATTATTACTCAGTTATCTAATTCATGGTCCACTTAGAGATCCGGATGGTTTTAACTTTCCTGAGTCGAGATTATTCCATGACTCAGCCTTACTACCCATAATTATTGAAGGCTCACGTTTACATATTGGGTTTTTACTTGCGTTATTTATTGCGGTCTTAACTTGGATGTTTACTATTAAGCATATTATTGGTTTTCAAATCCGCGTTATCGGTCTTGCCCCAGCAGCGGCAAGCTTTGCTGGCTTTAAACAAAAAAAGCTAATTTGGATCACTCTTCTTTTTAGTGGCGGTACCGCAGGACTTGCTGGAGCACTAGAAGTTGCGGGGCCAATCGGACAGATTGTACCGGTAATTTCCCCCGGTTATGGCTTTACGGCAATAATAGTGGCATTTCTTGGCCGTCTTCACCCCCTCGGTGTGGTGCTAGCAGGTATATTGATGGCTTTAACTTACCTCGGTGGTGATGCAGCACAGATTACAATGAATCTGCCCAACGCGGTTACCGGGGTTTTTCAAGGAATGCTATTATTTTTTTTATTAGCTAGCGATGTTCTTATTCGTTATCGCTTTAAAATTGGATTAACAAAAAAAGAGGATAGTTTAGGTTGATTATTGATTTAATTATACCCGCATTTCTCACAATTATAACAGCATCAACTGCTCTGGTATTTGTTGCAATTGGAGAAATTGTTGTTGAAAAATCAGGCGTCTTAAATCTTGGTGTTGAAGGTATGATGGTAGTTGGTGCAATAGGAGGTTTTGCTATAGCTGTTATAACTGACGACCCGACATTGGCTATTTTGGCGGGAGCATTGTCAGGTATGACTTTGGCTTTAATATTTGGTTTGTTAACTCTTTATCTCTATTCGAATCAGGTTGCAACTGGGCTTGCATTAACGCTTTTTGGGATAGGATTTAGCGCCTTACTTGGACATAAATTTGTAGGGCTTACCTTCTCTGGTTTACCTAAATTGAATATACCTGGTCTGAGTAATATGCCTGGTATAGGTCAGTTAATATTTGGACAGGATATTTTAGTTTACCTTTCAATATTAAGTGCGATTACTGTAACTTGGTTCTTAGATCGCACTAGATGGGGAATGATCGTTAGAGCTGTTGGTGAAAATCATGATTCAGCCCATTCGATTGGTTTTTCAGTAACTAGTATTAGGTTAAGTTGTATTTTATTTGGTGGTGCTATGGCAGGGCTCGGAGGGGCATATCTTTCTCTAGCTTATACACCTATGTGGGTTGAAAATATGACTGCTGGTAGGGGATGGATTGCGTTAGCTTTGGTGGTTTTTGCCTCTTGGAGGCCATGGCGTGCTTTCTTTGGAGCCTATTTATTTGGAGGAATTACAATTATTCAACTTTATGCACAGGGTCTAGGTGTTGATGTGCCTTCACAAATATTATCAATGCTGCCATATCTCGCTACAATTATAGTACTTGTTGTTATGTCTCGTGAAGATTCGCGTCTAAGGCTAAATGCTCCAGCATGTTTGGGTAAAAATTTCCATACATCAGGCTGATAATTATACTTTAATAGGAGAGTAAAAATGAGTGAATTTAGAAAGTTAACCTTATTAACATTGACTGTGTTGACAAGTTTTCTATTTGGTACGTTTGGGGTTGTCCAAGCAGACCCTTTAAAAATTGGCTTTGTATATGTTGGGCCGATTGGTGATCATGGTTGGTCTTATGAGCATAACCAAGGGCGAATAGCGCTAGAAAAAGAATTTGGTAGTAAAGTAAAAACAACGTATGTCGAATCTGTTCCTGAAGGCGCCGATGCTCAACGCGTAATAAATCAGCTTGCTGCCAAAGGTCATAATCTAATTTTTACAACTTCATTTGGCTATATGAATCCAACCTTACAAGTAGCTAAGAAATACCCGAATGTGCATTTTGAACATGCCACAGGCTATAAACGCTCTAAAAATGTGGCAACTTATTCTGCTCGTTTTTATGAAGGTAGGCATGTCGCTGGATTAATTGCCGGTAAGATGACTAAAACAAAAATAATAGGTTATGTCGCCTCATTCCCCATTCCAGAAGTCATTAGAGGCATAAATGCTGTGGCAATCGCTGCTAGATCAGTTAATCCAGACGTAAAAGTTAAGGTGGTATGGGTTTCATCTTGGTTTGATCCTGGAAAGGAGTCTGCGGCTGCTAATACTCTAATTGACCAAGGAGCAGATATCATTATGCAACACACTGACTCGCCTGCACCAGTACAGACTGCTCAAAAGCGCGGCGTATGGGCTTTGGGTCAGGCATCTAATATGTCTTCATTTGGTCCTAAAGCACATCTAACGGCAATCATTGATAATTGGTCTCCATACTATATATCTAGAACAAAAGCTGTAATGAACGGTACATGGAAATCTGGCGATACCTGGGGAGGCTTTAAGTCTGGAATGGTTCAGATGGCTCCATATAACTCTGCTATTCCAGCTGACATAGTTAATCTTGCTGAAACTGCGCGTAAGGGAATTATCAACGGTTCAGTGAATGCTTTTTCTGGTCCTATAAAGGATCAATCAGGTAAAATTGTTATAGCAGCTGGTAAAGTTGCTGATGATGGTATGTTAGCAGGAATGAATTTCTATGTTCAGGGCGTTGAGGGTAAAATCCCACAGTAGAAAATATAATTAATTTATTAAGGATCTGCTCGAGCTATTGAGCAGATCTTTTTTATTAAACCCTTAAGAAAACCATTCACGCCAAGCTGACCACTTAGAGACTTTATCGGATAGAATTTTATAACCGCTTCCGGTGGCATGTACGCCATCACATTCTCTCTGACTATTTTCCCATGATGGATTATTTGATAAATGATCGAATATATTTAAGTAAGAAATATTGAGCTCGGAACATAAATTAGAGGTTAGTAAATTTAGTTCTGCTATACGATTATTAGAATAATGATAAGCTATTCCATTTGGGAATATATACGGTTGCATATCATCTATGATAGGAACTGGGCCGATTACGATGGTTGGCAACCATTCCGAAGCTTCAGTTAGTGTGGTTCTTAAATTATAAATTGTTTGCTCAATTGGCACTCTAATTCCAATTTTACTTTCCTCAGCCGTATCATTCAGTCCAAATGACATTACTAATCTGCCATTTACATGATCAGGTAGCCGGACTTCACATTCTTTTCGCCAGCGTGATAAAACCATTTCAGAGGTATCACCGCGAACTCCCATATTGTACAGTGTTATGTCATGCCCTTCACTTGTTTCACTAACACTCAGCCGTCCTGGCCAACCCAGAAAATCTGTATCACCACTTCCTACTATAATACTATCGCCAACGAAGCAAATACGCACTGTAGACATATAGAAACTTCCTTTTTTATTGGTATTAATAAAATTTATTTATGGGTATTTCTGTAATGAGTGAAAACTGCATTTGCTCCTCTAAAACCCCCATACGAAAGTAGAAATGCAACTATCACTATTATAAAATTAAACCCATAATTACCCTGTATAACCATTACTAAAAATACTTCTATTAAGACTTCAATTGTTGAGAGTAATAATATTGCACCACAAGCTATCCGTGAACGACGATATGCTAGCCATGCCAAAAAAATATATAGAAATCCAATTCCCAATTGTACTAAACTTGGACCAATAGCTGGTGTGGCAGATAATAATACTGTCCCGAATAACAATCGGTTTATCGAAAGAATCACCGCACCATATGAGCTGTTTGCCGCTGTTTTCCAAGCTTCATCAGGTGTATCGGTCTTCGGATAAATTAGACGCTGAATTAAAACAGAAAAGCCCACTAACTAATGTCCCCATACAGCTATTTTTATAGATAGTTCCATATCTACTTCTATTATAGCTCGTTATTATTAATCTAATATATATTGATAATGATATTTTACAAAAAACACAAAAATAACAAAATATTTACATTTAGCAGATAGTTTACTTTAGGTTATATACATCTTTAGCTAAAGTATTTATGCAAGAGGATTTTAAACTTGGTGATCGAATACCTTCAGCAATATTGGCCATATACTGTCACAGGTTTTGTTTTTGCATTTACAATAGTCTTATCTGCTTTTGTAATATTATATAAACGCAATGAGCGTGCTGCTATCGCTTGGGTGGGACTAATTATACTATCTCCTATTATTGGTTCAATCGCTTACTTTTTACTAGGTATTAACCGTATTAAACGTAGAGCTGTTAGAATTAGACCACATGAACTTGAACAGCAGAAAGTTTTAGATTCTGCTCTACTAGATAAAAATAAGCTATCTGTTAAATTATCACCATCGGATGGTTTAAGTGCAATATCAGACTACAATAAAGGACCAACCCTACTTATAAATTCCTTAACGTCTAATCCACTTACTCAGGGTAATAGCATCATACCTTTAGTAAATGGTGATGCTGCTTATCCTGAAATGTTAGAGGCTATAGAGAAGGCAAAACACTCTATATGTTTTGAAACATATATATTTAAAAATGATTCAGTTGGAAAACAATTTGTTAAAAAATTAGGAAATGCAGTTAAGCGAGGTGTTGAAGTACGAGTATTAATTGACGGAGTTGGTCAAATTTATTCCTGGCCTCCAATAGTTAGGGCTTTAAATGCTGAAGATATTCCTCATTCAAGATTTATGTATTCTTTATGGCCATGGAGGATGCCATACCTTAATCTTCGTAATCATCAGAAAATTCTAGTAATTGACGGAGAAGTTGGTTTTACGGGGGGAATGAATATTAGTGCCGCTAATTTAATGGAGGCAAAAATGGATCAAAAAATACGAGATATTCATTTTAAATTACAAGGTCCATTGGTAGTGCACCTAACAGAGGCATTTGCAGATGACTGGCATTTTACAACTAGTGAATCATTAGTGGGGGCAAAATGGTTTCCTGTTTTAATTGGTAAAGGTAATGTTATTGCAAGGGGTATTACTTCGGGACCTCACGAATCGTTTGAGAGGATGCGCTGGATAGTGGCTGCTGCTATATCTGAAGCAAGAAAGTCTTTATGCATCATAACTCCATATTTTTTACCAGATGAAACAATCTCTGCTGGTTTACGACTAGCTGCCCTTCGTGGCGTCGAAGTTGATATTATATTGCCTGAAAAAAATAATATGGCATTTATTAATTGGGCGGCTATGGCAAAAATAGATGAATTAGTTAGTGCTGGTTGTCGTGTTTGGTTGGGAAAACCCCCATTTAATCATTCTAAATTATTGCTGGTGGATAATTACTGGGCACTCTTTGGTTCTTCAAACTGGGATCCACGTAGTTTAATTCTAAATTTTGAATTTAATGTTGAGTGTCAGGGAAAAAATCTGGTTAGACAACTTTCTAATATTTTTGAATCAGAATTAGCTGAATCCCGTCCATTGTTACTAAGAGAGCTTAATAACCGTAGTCTCTTTGTAAAACTCCGTGACGGTATCGCCCGTATGTGTTCGCCTTATTTATAAGTTCAACACTAATAGGAGCGATCAACACAGAAATCCACTACTTCTTCTAATGCTTTTTTATAAGGGCTTTGAGGAAAAACATTTAGTGCTGTTCTAGCTGTTTCTGTGTAACCTCTTGCGCGCACTTGTGTTTCAGACAGTGCTTTATGTTCATTAAGGAGCTTTTGGGCATAATTAAAGTCGTCTTTATTTTGGTCAAGATTTTCTAATGTTCGGCGCCAAAAGTCCTGTTCTTCAGTCTTACCTCGTCGGAATGCAAGAATAACTGGCAGGGTTATTTTACCTTCACGGAAATCATCTCCCACATCCTTACCTAAACGGTTATCCGATGCACCGTAATCTAGATAATCATCAACCAGTTGAAACGCAATTCCAAGATTAAGACCATACTGGTAAAGCGCGTTCTCTTCTTGGGAAGGGCGTTCTCCTATAACTGCTCCTATTTGGCAAGCAGCAGCGAACAGTGCTGCTGTTTTTGAACTAATTACATTTAGATAACTATCTTCTTCGGTATCCGTATTATTCGCTGTGGTCAGTTGAGCAACTTCGCCTTCTGCTATTACAGCACTGGCATTTGCTAGAATATCCAGGACTCTAATTGAATCACTCTGAACCATTAACCTAAAAGCACGACTAAATAAAAAATCTCCAACTAAAACAGTTGATTGATTACCCCATACTGAATTTGCCGTATCTCTACCTCTGCGTAGACCAGAATCATCAACAACGTCATCGTGCAATAAAGAGGCAGTATGAATAAACTCAACTGCAGTTGCGAGACTAATATGATTTTTTCCTCTATAGTTACAAATACCTGCACTGGCCAGTGTGAGAAGAGGGCGTAACCGCTTTCCACCCGCTGCAATTAAATGCCCAGCAAGCTGCGGTATAAGTGGAACGTTTGACTCCATATTATTTAAAATTAGCTGGTTTACGCGTTCCATATCTGTAGCACATAGATTACGCAATGCGTCGAGAGCTGTTAGCTCATTGCTATCTGTAGTGTTAGATAATTTTGCAACTACAGCCAATTAAAATACTCCCCATTGTGACGAGAAATCAATATATTCTATCAATTAGCTAGACAATAATATTATTCAATTAATATGCTTAGAGCATAAGGGCGTATTGCTGCGGGTCAAGGGCTGGTTTGGTATATAAATATATGTATGGACCTCCATGATTAATTTTATCGTTAACACTAGATTAAAAGACCTTTTTTGGTCTAACTACTAAGCTGTTATGAATAAACTTATTTGAGGGGTTTATAAATTATAGTTTTTTTAAAAATAAATAGGTTGGTAATAACAGAAATAGATTTTTTCTGTAATAATCGTAAAATGAACCCATAATAAATTCTATTAATTAAAGAAGAACTGTTATGAATCAAAACCTGATTTATAGTGCCAAAGTTACAGACGATTATCTGTTAGGTGGCAATATTCATCTTCGGCAACCTAAGATAGGTTATAGGGTATCTATAGATACTATCTTACTAGCTGCTGCAGTTCCAGCTAAAGAAAACGAATTAGTTTTAGAGCTTGGTAGCGGAACTGGTGCAGCTGCAATCTGTCTTCAGTACCGAGTTCGTAATTGTATGGTAATAGGCTTAGAAAATGACTCAAATATGCTAGCGTTAGCCAGACAAAATGTATTATTAAATGGTTTTGAAGAAAAAGTTACGTTTGTAGAAGGAAGTGTCAGTAACTTACCGAATGAAATAGGTAAAGAATCATTTGATCATGTCCTTTCAAACCCACCATATTTAAATCGCAAGCGAGCGGATCTTAGAGAAAATGGTAATATACGAAGTAATATTGCCAATGTTGAGAATGATGCTGACTTATCTCAATGGATAAGGTCCATGAGTGTGTCTTTAAAGCCAAAAGGCAGGCTAACTTTAATACATCGAGCTGATCGTTTAGATGAAGTACTTAATGAGGTAAGGCGTTACGCAGGAGAAATTGTAGTATATCCATTATGGCCAAAATCAGGCTATAAAGCTAACAGAGTTTTGGTTTCAGCACGTAAAAATGTGTCAACACCTCTCAGGATATCGTCTGGTTTGGTTTTGCATACAAAAGATGGCAAATACACAAGAGTTGTTAGGAACGTTCTTGAAAAAGGTGAGGCATTGTCCATATGAGATATATATTTATTTATAAGTGGTATACCAAATGGGAATATTAAGACCTTTTAAGTATCTTGTGCCGAAACGATTTAGAAGTTCGGGGCCAGTGGTAAGTGTGATTAGGATGGAGGGTGTAATTGCCAGTGGTCGAGCTGGTTTCAGATCAAGTCAAATAAATATGGAAACTTTATCAGATCCTCTGGATCGAGCATTTAAAGTGCCAGATGTTAAGGCTGTTATCTTGTTAATCAATTCACCAGGTGGGTCGCCAGTTCAATCGTCACTTATTGCTAAAAGAGTGCGAGCATTAGCTGATGAAAAAGAAGTGCCAGTTTTTGCTTTTGCAGAAGATGTGGCGGCTTCGGGGGGGTATTGGTTGGCTTGTTCCGCTGACGAAATTTATGCAGATACTTCTTCAATTATAGGCTCAATAGGCGTAATATTTACGGGTTTTGGGTTTCAAGAATTTATTAAGCGTTATGGTATTGAGCGTCGAGTATATACTGCGGGTGATCATAAAGGGTCTTTAGACCCTTTTCTCGATGAAAATAATGATGATATTGATAGACTAAAGAAAGCTCAGTCAGGTATCCATGAGAGTTTTAAAGCTTTAGTCCGATCAAGAAGGTTTGGTAAAATAGACGCTTCTGAAGAAAAGCTATTTTCTGGTGAGTTTTGGACGGGTACTCAGGCACTTGAACTTGGATTGATTGACGGTATTGGTGATTTACGTTCTGTGATGCGTGAACGTTTTGGTAATAAAGTTAAATTTAATATTATTCCACAGAGAAAAAGTTGGTTAAAAGATCGGCTTGGTATAGGTAGTAAAATTTCTTCAGAAAAGTTTTCAACAAGTAATGCTTGGGTTGATGCGGCGATTGGGAATATTGAAGAGAGATTAATATGGAGCCGTTTTGGTCTTTGAGATACGTGGGTTAAATAAAACTAAAGGAATTTAGTTGCTATTATGTTTGGGTTTTCGATAGGTAAAATTCTGGTTTTGGCTGTAATTGTCCTCGGTGTACTTTATGGTTACAAAATTATAACAAATTCAAGTTTAGTAAAACATAATAAAAAAGACGACTCTGAACCATCGAGTCGTATAGATACTGTTTATGATCCAGAAACAGATTCATACGTTACTAAAGAATCTGTAAAAAAATCTAAAAAAAACCAATAAATACTGTAACTTAAATAAATATAATATTTTTAATACATAAAAATATTATATTTCTCATCTACCATTGCTGCTGCTTGACCCTCTCTGGATCGCAACCTAAGTTGCAACTTAAACAGCAGTTATTAAAAGTCACTAAATCATGACGAGTAATTCATCTCAGACATCTAAAGGTATGGAAGATATATTGAGCTTCCAGGACATAATTCTTAAGCTACAGACGTTCTGGTCAGCTAATGGTTGTGTTGTCTTGCAACCATACGATATGGAAGTGGGGGCGGGTACCTTCCATCCTGCCACAACATTGCGTGTTCTCGGACCTTCAGATTGGAACGCTGCTTATGTGCAGCCTTCAAGGCGACCAGCCGATGGAAGGTATGGAAATAACCCTAATCGTCTTCAACACTATTATCAGTTTCAAGTTATATTGAAACCTTCGCCTTCAGATAGCCAGGAACTTTATTTACAAAGCCTTCAGTCATTGGGAATAGATTTAAATATTCATGATATACGATTTGTTGAGGATGATTGGGAAAGTCCTACACTGGGGGCTTGGGGTTTGGGCTGGGAGGTGTGGTGTGATGGTATGGAAATAAGCCAATTTACTTATTTTCAGCAGATGGGAGGTATAGATTGTAACCCTGTAGCAGTGGAGTTGACTTATGGTTTAGAGAGGTTGGCTATGTATATTCAGGGTGTCGAAAATGTCTATGATCTGGATTATAATAACTCTGGTGTTAAATACCGTGATATTTTTTTACAGGCTGAGAAAGAATTTAGCTCCTATAACTTTGATTACGCAAATACAGAAAAACTTTTTTGTCATTTTGGTGATGTCGAATCGGAATGTGTAGCGTTGTTAGATAAAGGTCTCGCTCTTCCTGCCTACGATCAATGTATCAAAGCAAGTCATTTATTCAATTTGCTCGATGCGAGAGGAGTAATATCTGTAACAGAAAGACAATCTTTTATTTTGAGAGTGCGTGAATTAGCTAAAGGCTGCTGTTTAGCTTGGCTTGATAGCCAGAGTGAGGGCAGTTAAGCCATGGCTGATCTACTTTTAGAGCTACTATCTGAGGAAATACCTGCTGGACTACAAAAAAATGCGGCTAACCAATTGCAATCGCTATTAGTTAAGGAAATTCAAGAATTAGGATTAGAGTTTGTTAGTGTTGGATCATACTATGCTTCACGACGTTTGGTCGTATTTATTAATGGTTTGCCCACTATTCAGGCTGATAGAACTATTGAGCGAAAGGGCCCTCGAGTAAGCTCAAGTGAAAACGCTATTCAGGGATTCCTTAAATCTAATGGTATTTCACTGGATGATTGTGAAGTAAGGGAAGATAAGAAGAGTAAATTTTACGTAGCAGTTTTTGAAGAAAAAGGTAAACCAGTAAAGGACTTGCTTGCTAGCATTATTCAAAATGCAGTTCAAAAATTAACTTGGCCTAGGTCAATGCGATGGTCTAATTTTCAATTCCGCTGGGTACGGCCACTTCAAAATATTTTAGCTATTTTTGATGGCGTAACTGTACCGGGAAGCCTTAAAGCGGATAATTGGGAAAAATTATTTGTAGATTATACTTATGGGCATCGCTTTTTAGCACCTAATAAAATATATGTCGAAAATCTCCAAGACTATGTTAAAAAGTTAGAGAATAAATTCGTCGTTATCGACCCTGATCAAAGAACCAATCTTATTTTAATTAACCTACATAAATATTCTGAGGAATTAAACTTAATAGTCCGCGAGGACCCCAAATTAGTTGAAGAGGTAAACGGGTTGGTAGAATGGCCGGTCGTTTTAATCGGCAATATTGATCAGGAGTTTATGGAATTACCTTCTGAAGTTTTGACTACTTCTATGAGAAGTCACCAGAAGTATTTCTCATTAATAAAACCTGATGGAAATCTGGCTTCTAAGTTTGCTTTTATTACGAATATGGCTGTTGAGGATGGTGGAAGTATAATAATTTCTGGCAATCAACGGGTTCTTAGATCTCGCTTGGCTGATGCAAAGCATTTTTGGGAACAAGACCGAAAAGTTAAGTTAGAAGATCAAATTACTAATCTAGATAAAGTTGTTTACCATGCGAGGCTTGGTACGGTCGGTCAAAAAGTAAAACGTATAGTAAAGCTCTCTAAAGAGGTTGCTGTTAACATTCCAGGCGTAGACCAGAGTTTTGTAGCTCGAGCTGCTTTATTAGCTAAAGCTGATTTAGTAAGCGGTATGGTTGGTGAGTTTCCCGAATTACAGGGTGTTATGGGAAAGTATTACGCCTTGGAAGATGGTGAACCAATGGAAGTGGCATTGGCCATAGCTGAACACTATTCACCTTTAGGTCCGGCCGATAATTGCCCCACATCGCCTGTAAGTATAGCTATAGCTATTGCTGATAAGATTGATACATTGGCTGCCTTTTGGGTAATTGATGAAAAGCCAACAGGTTCTAAAGATCCCTATGCATTACGTAGAGCTGCACTGGGTGTAATCCGAATAATTCTAGAAAACAAACTTAAGTTACCGCTTAAGAGTCTTTTATCTAAAGCTAGAGATTTATTAGAAGTTGATAAAACCGGATTTTATGATGATCTAATGCCATTTATTATTGATCGTCTAAAAGTTTACCTTCGTGAAGAAGGCATTGAACATGGACACATAGAAGCAATTTTCTCTGCATCAATAGATGATGATCTTTTAATTTTACTTGAACGAACTAGAGCCCTCAATGAGTTTTTGGCCACAGAGAGTGGAATTAACCTTTTAGTTACTTATCGACGAGCTGCTAACATTGTAAGGGTCGAGAAAAAGAGGAACAACGAAGAGTTTCAAGATAAGGTCTATGATGTAGATATGGGAAAGCTTGCGAAAGATGGCGCTGAGATTTCTTTATTGAGCTCTATCTTAGAAATAGAAAAAAAAGTAGAAGGGTTTCTAAAAGAAGAAAAATTTGTAGATGCTATGTCTTCTTTAGCTAGTCTACGTCATCCAGTAGATAATTTTTTTGGTTCTGTAACCGTTAATGTCGATAATTCTAATATTAGGCATAATAGATTACTACTACTCGCTTATATTCAACAGGTAATAGATAATGTCGCTAACTTCTCAAAGATCGAAGGTTAATAGTTTTAATATTAACGATGCCAAGGGTAGTTGGGTCTACAGTTTTGGCGACGGCAAAGCCGATGGCAGTGCTAAAATGCGTGATTTATTAGGAGGCAAGGGGGCAAATTTAGCGGAGATGTGCAATCTGGGTTTGCCTGTTCCACCAGGGTTTACAGTTAGTACAGATGTATGCACCTATTATTATTCTCACGATAGCGTTTTTCCAATTGATTTATCTGAAGAAGTAGACGTGCAACTATCTCTACTTGAAGAACGTGTGGGTGCTAGATTCGGTGATTTTAATAATCCTCTTTTGGTTTCTGTTCGTTCGGGTTCACGGGCGTCTATGCCGGGGATGATGGATACTGTTCTCAATCTTGGTCTTAATGATAAGACTGTAGAAGGTCTGGCCAATAAATCAGGTGATCCTAGGTTTGCTTATGATAGCTATCGGCGTTTCATACAGATGTTTGGTGATGTTGTAATGGGAGTCGATCACTATTTGTTTGAAGAGGCCCTAGATAACCTAAAACTTGGGCGCGGTATTACACTTGACACAGAGTTGAGCGCTAAAGATCTGCAACAACTTGTTAACTCATATAAAAATATTATTATTAGTGAGCTTAATAAACCTTTTCCACAAAACGCTAAAGAACAGCTATGGGATGCCATAGCAGCAGTTTTTGGTTCTTGGATGAATCAACGCGCTAAAACTTATAGGCGGATCCATGAAATTCCGGCCGATTGGGGTACGGCTGTAAACATTCAAGCCATGGTATTTGGTAATATGGGAGGCAATTGTGCAACTGGTGTTGCATTTACTCGAGATCCTTCAACAGGTGAAAATATATTTTATGGGGAATATTTATGTAATGCGCAGGGTGAGGATGTTGTTGCGGGAATCCGTACTCCTCAGCATTTAACATTAGCCGGTAGGGAAAAAAACAAATCAAAACTTCCTTCGATGGAAGAGGTTATGCCTGATGTTTTTAGTCAATTATCAGATGTTCGAAGTTTGCTGGAACTTCATTACAAAGACATGCAAGACATTGAGTTTACAGTACAACAAGGTAAATTGTACATGTTGCAAACCAGGACGGGTAAACGGACAGCAGCCGCAGCAGTGCGAATTGCAGTAGAGATGGTCGATGAGGGTTTAATTGATCAGATAGATGCTATTAATCGAGTTGACCCAGTGCAACTTGAACAGCTCTTGCACCCACGCCTTGATCCGAAGGCAACTCGTAATGTTTTAACTAGAGCATTGCCGGCATCACCAGGGGCAGCCTCGGGGAAAATAGTATTTAGTGCTGACATAGCTGAGGATATGTCACAAAAAGGTGAGGACGTTATTCTTGTTCGAATAGAAACTAGCCCAGAAGACATCCATGGAATGCATGCTGCTAGAGCTATCCTCACAACCCGCGGCGGTATGACTAGTCACGCTGCTGTAGTAGCAAGAGGTATGGGTAGGCCGTGTGTAGCAGGTGCTGGAGAAATTTTAATAAATTATGCAGATGAAGTAATGTCTATTGGTGGCCGAAATTTTTCTTCTGGAGACTTCATAACTATTGATGGCGGAAAAGGAGAAGTTATTGAAGGGAGTGTTCCGACTATCGAACCAGAGGTCTCTGGAGGCTTTGCTAGGCTAATGGAATGGGCCGATAAGGTCAGAAAAATGAAAGTTAGAGCTAATGCAGAAACTCCCGCTGACGTTATGAAAGCAAAAGAATTAGGAGCTGAAGGTATTGGTTTGTGTCGTACTGAACATATGTTTTTTGATCCTGAAAGAATTGTAGCTGTTAGGCAGATGATTATGGCTGATAGTGAAACCGGACGTCGGGATGCGTTGAATGAGTTACTGCCCTTTCAACGAAATGATTTCCAAGAAATCTTTAGAATCATGTCTGGTTTACCTGTAACAATTCGTTTACTTGATCCACCTTTACATGAGTTTTTGCCACATTCGGATGAAGAAATATACGAAGTCGCTAAAGCCTCTGGTAATGATCCCAAAAAAATAAGAGATACGGCAGCAAGACTACATGAGTCTAACCCTATGCTAGGTCATAGAGGTTGTAGATTAGGAATAAGTTATCCTGAAATTTATGAGATGCAGGTGAAAGCAATATTTGAAGCTGCAATTAGTGTTTCTTTAGAACAAGGTAAATCCGTAATCCCAGAAATTATGATACCTTTGGTTGCGACAAAAAAGGAACTTGATATTCTTAAGAAAAAAATTGATAGCGTAGCAGAACTAGTATTTGAATCTGCAGGTAAAGTCATAGGATATACCGTAGGAACAATGATTGAATTGCCAAGAGCAGCTTTATGCGCTGGTGAACTTGCTGAAATAGCTGATTTTTTTAGTTTTGGAACTAATGATCTGACTCAAACAACCTTTGGAATTAGTCGTGATGATGCAGCAAGCTTTCTCCCAGAATACCAACATTATGGAATACTAGAAGTAGATCCATTTGTAACAATAGATGTTGAAGGTGTCGGTGAGTTGATAAAAATAGCCGTAGAACGAGGGCGATCTAGCCGTTCTGATATAAAGCTAGGTATATGTGGTGAGCATGGAGGAGATCCTGCTTCCGTACATTTTTGCGATAGACTTGGATTAGATTATGTTTCTTGTTCACCTTATCGTGTTCCAATTGCTAGACTAGCTGCAGCGCAAGCATCAACTATATCAAGTGAATAAAGAGGTTATCTTAGTTAATTAGATTTCAGTTAATTTGAGATAAAAAGAAGTATAATTTGCTAGATGTTTCTCAATAATAAAAATAATAGATAAGTTGTTTAATTTAAATACTTCTATTATTATTTAAACTTTGAATAAGCCACGCAGCTTCATTGTTGTACCCTTGTCTCGATAGTTCACTAGCAGCGCGTGCTGAGCTATACAGAGCAGTAGCTTTGTATATTTTGTTTCCAATTCTTTTAAAAAAAATCCAAAGACCTGTATCAATTACAACCGTTCCAAACATAAACGTCATGAAATTAAACCTTATTTATAGATTAAAATTAAATTACTAGGGAGGATTTATAAAAGTCGTTAATACCTAAAATTATTATCGACTTTTATAATGTATAGGCATTAGTTTTTACTTTCTTTATAACCACTCATAACAAGCCTTGTTTGAATTTCTGAATATGATTTTTTTTGTTTCTTGAATAGGTTTTTGAAGAATTCACCTATTACTTTAGCTCTTTCTTGCTCTGCTAAATGCATGATTTCTATTTCACTCTGGTAAGTATATGATTTATTCATTTTGTCCTCTTTTGTTTTATAAACACGTTAAAAACATATAGGGCAGTAGAGATGACATAACAATATCTAAGACATGCAAAAAAGACATGACTGTAATTATGTTTCTACATAACTAATCCACCGAGGATCTAATTTTTAGTAACACTTAAAACGTTTTTTGTTTTATGATTTGATTAGAATATACATAATAAGATGAAGAGCTATGTAATCTAATAGATATAAAATAATAGTTCTATAATTAAGGGAAGATAAGAGAAAGTTAATATATTAGTTTATTTGTTTCACTAATCTTATTTTAACTATATATCTGTATCATTTGTTATGACAAAATACTTTGTTATATTTTTCGTTTTATTAAATATATAATTTTGAAAGAAATACTTAATACATAAAAATAGAACAGCTAACTTGACTTATAAATTGATAAGAATTGCTTATGTTGCATTACTCGTTTATCCGAGATTATATATTAACCCTACACAGAAATCGTATTTGGAATTATAATTTATTAAATTAATTAAATTTTGATATAACAATTCCATTAGCTGTTAGAGGATTGTTTGTACTTGCTTCTTCAAGTGCATCCACCCGCAACATCGCAATTGATAGTCCATCTACGCTTGATCTGATGGTTCCAACTTCTTTTTTGTCTAAGAATATTAAAGTGCCAGTATTAATACCTTTTCCATTGTAGCTTACAGATACCAGTCGTCTTTTGAGTAAACCTCTAAATTTACTTCGAGCAGTTACTTCTTGTCCTATATAGCAACCCTTTTCCCAATCAATGCCGTGCAATTTATCGAAATTAGCTTCAAGTAAAACTGACTTATTTACTATCAAATCTCTTGTTCCATCAGGAATACATAGATTCAAGCGAATAGTATCGTATTCAATAAAAGTTCCTTCTTTGATAGAAAGACGTTTTAATAATTCTATAACATCTAATTCTGGTGCTATAATACGGCATCCTAGATCTATTGTTCTTGGATCTACAAAAGAAATACCATTATTTATTTTCTTGGATTCACCTAATACATTTGAGAGATTAAGTAATTGAGTGGCTTTCTCTCCAAATACTGCAAATACCGATAAATTTTTATCATATGATATTTCTACTTTAGCCCGTAACTTGAACCTGCCAATATTTGATAAAAGTTCTTTTTCTCTACCTTGTTCACAATCAAGTATTAGATTATTTCCTATTTTACTTATACAAAAATCATGTAAATATTTTCCTTGTGGTGATAATAAAGCACCATAGGTTGCTTTTTTATATGTTACTTTATTAACGTTTTGAGATATTAGTCCTTGTAAAAACGTATTGCTGTCTGCACCAGATATAACTACTAGACTTCTTGGTAATTTTATATATTTGATATCAGACATCTTATTTTATTTATCCAGTGTTTCTCGTAAAACTCTATATAGTGTGTGGCATATGTAGCAGGTAACTATAGAGACCATAAACTATGAAAATAGTATATAGGAATGTATTTTAACCCAAGTTGGTAGGTTTTATTTTAAACAGTTGTAACCTAATAGTGTGTAATGAAAATACTAATAATAGGACCGACTAGAATTGGTGATGCTGTATTGGCATCCGGATTAGTTCGGCATTTAAGTATAACCCATGAGAAGGCCGAGGTCACGATTGCTTGTGGTGTTATTGCAGCTCCTTTATACCAAGGATTACCAAATTTAGAACGTATAATAACTATAGTTAAGAAACCTGCATCAACTCATTGGATAACCGTTTGGAGAGAAGTCGTTGGAACGAAGTGGGATATTGTCGTCGATATTCGCAGGTCGATAATTCCTTGGACTGTATGGACAAAGAAAAGGTTTATATCTCGTTCTGCTCCAGACGAGAATGAACATAGGGTAGTGTCATTAGCAAGAACATTGCACTTACAAGATAGTCCGCCTGCACCATATTTATGGATATCTGATAAGCACCATGAAAGGGCCAAACAATTAATACCTGATGGTGGTCAAGTACTGGCCATTGCACCTACGGCTAACTGGCCTGGAAAAATATGGCGATCAGAGCGTTTTGCAGAATTAATAAAGCAGTTAACTAACAATAAATCTGACGAAATTTTACCAAAAGCTAGAGTTGTTATTTTTGGAGGACCTGGTGAAGCATCCATTGCCGCAGCTGTTATTGAAAGCATTCCAGCTGAGCAGCGTATTGATTTAGTAGGAAAAGAGGATTTACCTACTGTTGCTGCATGCTTAAAAAGATGTTCACTTTTTATTGGTAACGATTCAGGGCTAATGCATATGGCAGCTGCAGCCCAGGTCCCTACTGTGGGTTTGTTTGGTCCTAGTAGAGTAGAAAACTATCACCCATGGGGAAGCCTTACAATTGCTGTTAGAACAGAAAAATCATACAAGGATTTAGTCGGCGGCATTAGTTATGATCGACGGAATGCTGATACTATGATGGATACATTATTAGTAGAATCAGTTGCTGAGGCATCAATAGCACTGTGGAAAAAATATATACATAATGTTTCTCTTACTTCTACTTCCTCTGAAACGCCGATGCTTTCTGCTCTATTGGTAGTTCACAATGAGGAATCGCATCTTTCTGCTTGTTTAGATACTGTCAAATTTTCTGATGATATTGTTGTAGTACTTGATCGATGTACGGATCGATCAAAAGATATAGCTCTATCTTATGGTGCACGAATTATAGAGGGTGAGTGGGAACTTGAAGGAGATCGAAGAAATATTGGAATAGACGCATGTATAGGAGACTGGATCCTAGAAGTAGATGCAGATGAAAGAGTTACTAAAAAATTAGCAGATGAAATACGTAGTAAGATATCTAGGGAAACTTCTGGTTACTTTTTGATACCTTTTCATAATTATGTTGGGGATCATTTGATAAAGTATGGATGGGGAGCATCTTGGGGAGTTAGTGCTACTGTAAGACTATTTTCTAACGGTCCTAACGGTCCATCGAAAAGATGGGGTAATCAGCGGGTTCATCCACGAATTGACCTAAAGGGATCTGAAGGAAAATTAACTGAGCCAATGGTGCACTATGTAGATAAAAACATTTCGGATATGTTGAGAAGATTAGACAGATATACAACTGCACGAGCTGCTGACTTACGCGAAAACGGAGATATAGGAAACTTGGGTGCAAATATAAGGCGTATTTTTTCAAGGTTTTGGAAATGTTATATTTCTAGAAGGGGATATCGAGAGGGCGCATATGGTTTTTTAATTGCTTTGATGGCCAGCTTATATCCTATTTTAAGCTACCTCAAAGCGCGATATGAGGACTAAATTATTTTGCGTTTAATGCAAACTATGGCAGGTTCAAAAATGGGAGGAGCAGAAGCTTTTTTTGTTCGTTTAGCGGTCGCTCTAAATTCATTAGATATTTCCCAAAAAATAGTTATTAGAAATAATGCTGACAGATTACATCTCCTACGTCAGGGAGGAATAAACCCTGTTGAGATGGGTTTTGGGGGGGTATTTGATATACAATCTCGGTTTACTTTAAAACGCGAAATTTCTAGCTTTCGTCCTAATGTTATTTTGAGTTGGATGAGTCGTGCGGCTAGAATTACTCCTGCATGTCCTGAGCTTTATACACATATTGGTCGCCTTGGAGGATACTACAATTTAAAATACTTTAAAAATTGTGATTATTTGATAGGAAACACTCAAGATATTGTTGATTATATAATTGAAGAAGGATTTGATAGTAACCGAGTAATACATTTGCCCAATTTTGTAGACCCTCCTAGAAATCTGCCTATGTCTAGGGCTGATCTAGATACACCATCAGATGTACCTCTCTTATTGGCTATGGGTAGGTTACATAAAAACAAGGCATTTGATACTTTGATAGAATCTTTATCTCTAGTTCCTAAGGCTTGGTTATGGATTGCTGGCGATGGCCCAGAGGGCAAAAGCCTTAGTAAGCTTGCCAATAAATTTGGCGTGGAAGACCGAATAAGGTTTCTTGGTTGGAGAAATAACGCTGATGCTCTGATGGCTAGTGCTGACTTATTTATTTGTCCGTCACGTCATGAACCTCTTGGAAACGTTATTCTTGAGGCCTGGGCAGCAAAAAAACCCGTAATTGCGGCTGCAGCAAAAGGACCGGCAGAGTTACTAGGCAATAATGAGTATGGTTTATTAGTGCCAATTGATTCTCCAAATAAATTGGCGATTGGTATAAATGATTTAATAAATAATCCAATAAAGGCCTCGAGTTTAGCTGAGGGAGGGTATGCGGCATATGAAAGAAAATTTACTAAAGAAATTGTGACCGCTCAGTATATATCATTTTTTGAGAAAGTTAAAAGATAATGTGCGGCATAGTTGGTTTAATGACTCGCGATGGTAGTGAGCCGGATAGTATTATCTTAACACGATTGATTAATGCTGTGCGTCATCGTGGACCTGATGGCGAAGGCCAATACTCTTCCCGTAATTTTGCGATGGCTCAGACAAGACTTGCCATTATTGATTTAAAAACTGGCGATCAACCACTTCATGAATCTAACGGAGCTACGCTTGTAGCTAATGGTGAAGTTTATAACCACTTAGAGATACGTAAAGACCTGGTTGGTGTAGATTTTACTACAGGTTCAGATTGTGAAGCACCTTTACATTTGTACCGTTCGTATGGTCTTGAATTTGTAAACTATCTGCGAGGTATGTACGCTATTGCTCTTTATGATTCTATTGAAGAGCAACTTATTCTTACGCGTGATCCATTTGGTATTAAACCTCTTTATTATTCTGAAACAGCATCAGGTTTTTGTTTTGCCTCAGAGCCACAGGCTTTGCTAGCAGCAGGTTTAGTTGACCGTTCTATTAACACTATAGCAAGGTCAGAACTATTACAGCTACAATATACAACTGGATCGGGCACAGTATTTAAAAACATACACAGGGTTTTGCCTGGTGAGACACTCGTTGTACGCGATGGACGAATTGTTGCTCGTAGACAGAAAAGAGCTTTACCCCAGAAGGAACCTGAAAACTGGAATATTGATACGGCTATGGAACTGTTGGCTGAGGCCCTTCATGACAGTATTGAATTACATCAACGTGCAGATGTTCCCTATGGAATGTTTCTTTCTGGTGGGATTGATAGTTCAGTATTATTAGCATTAATGGCTGATTTAAACGAACAACCTGTTCAAACCTTTACAGCTGGATTTGAAGGTACATCTGTCATTGATGAACGTGATCATGCAAAACTCATAGCTCAAGCTTTGGGAGCAGAAACGGTAGATGTTATAATTACAAAAAATGATTTATGGAATCGTCTTCCAGAAATTGCTGCTGTCATAGATGATCCAACAGCAGATTATGCAATTCTTCCTACATACTTACTCGGAGAAGCAGTAAGTAAAAATGGCTTGAAGGTGGTTTTGTCGGGAGAAGGAGGAGATGAACTATTTGCAGGATATGGAAGGTATAGGAGTGTAGTTAGGCCTTGGTGGAAAGGAGGTCGTAGTATGCACTCGCGGGGTATGTTGGACGGCTTAGATTTATTTCGTCATTCACCTGTAGGTTGGAGAGATGGCGTATCAGCTACTGAAGAAAGGTTAAATACCGAAGCTTTATCCCAACTTCAGGTAGCGCAGGCATCTGATTGTAATGATTGGCTTCCCAATGACTTATTAACTAAGGTTGATCGTTGTCTTATGGCCCATGGTGTTGAGGGCCGTACTCCTTATTTAGATTCAAGAGTTGCTTCAGTTGCATTTCGTTTGCCTGATCAATTAAAAATTAAGGATGGAGTAGGTAAGTGGCTGTTAAGGCGCTGGTTGGATAATCGTTTACCAGTTTCTCGAGCGTATGAACCTAAACGAGGGTTTACCGTTCCAGTAGCAGAATGGATATTTCAGCGGGGCAATGAATTAGGCCCTCTAGTGGCTCGTCAGGAAGGAATTAAAGAAATATTTGATCCAATAAAAGTTGAAGGTCTTTACAAAAAACGAGGAAAAAGACAAGGCTTTGCAACTTGGCTACTACTTTTTTACGCGCTGTGGCATAATCATCATATTTTAGGAAATTCATCTTCTGGAGGAAATGTATTTGAAGTACTGGATTATAGCAGCAGAGCTGGATAAATTAGGTTATAATAAATAGACTTTTATGTTAACAGAATTATAATTACTAAATTAGATGTAGATGATTTTAAGGAGAGTATAAATGTCAGCATGCATAGTGGGTTGGGATCATTTGAAGTTTGGTAAGCGTAAAGATGAAGATATAGAAGATATGATTGTTAGCGTTGCTTCCGGAGCGCTTAATGATGCTGGTGTAGAACCTAAGGATGTTGACGCAATTTATTTAGGAACCTTTGGGGGAGGGTTTGTACAACAAGAATTTCCAGCTTCTCTTGTTCTTCAGGCCTCCGATGATTTACGTTTTAAACCGGCTACCCATGTAGAAAATGCGTGTGCTACGGGTTCGGCAGCTCTTTATCAAGGGCTCAATCAAATTGCTGCAAGCAAAGCACGGATTGTATTGGTGGTAGGAGTAGAAAAAATGACAGATGTTGATGGAGAGGTTCTTGGAGGAATTCTTTCTAAAGCATCATATTTACGGGAAGAGTCAGCGTCTAGTTTTGCAGAAATATTTGGTCATATTACTGACAGGTATTTTCAGACATACGGTGATAAATCTGATGCACTTGCAATGATTGCTGCTAAAAACCATAAAAATGGCGTTGATAACCCATACGCGCAAATGCAAAAAGATTTAGGTTATGAATTTTGTAGGAATGTATCGGAAAAAAACCCGACTGTAGCTGGTCCACTTAAACGAACAGATTGTTCTTTAGTATCTGATGGTGCAGCAGCTATAGTGCTTTCAGATTTAAATTCGGCACTTAAAATGGAAAAAGCAATTTATTTTAGAGCATCTCAACACGTACAAGATTTTCTACCTATGTCGAAAAGAAATGTAATTGATTTTGAAGGACCTGCATATGCTTGGCAAAAGGCTTTTGAGGAGGCTAATATTAATCTCCAAGATCTTGGTTTTGCTGAGGTGCATGACTGCTTCACTAGTGCTGAATTACTTACATATGAAGCCATGGGACTTACCGCGCGTGGTAAAGGCGAGATAGCTATTAAAGAGGGTTGGACGATGCCTGATGGGAAGTTACCTATAAACCGTTCTGGTGGACTTAAGTCTAAGGGACACCCGTTAGGCGCAACTGGTGTTTCGATGCATATTATAGCATCAATGCAACTAACAAATACAGCTGGAGAAATGCAACTACATGACCCTAAGCTTGCTGGAGTTTTTAATATGGGAGGTGCTGCAGTTTCCAATTATGTATCGGTACTGGAGCGCTTACGGTAGTTTTAGGGGATAAATATTATTTTTTCTTAATTATCTACTAATCAAAAATGATTTAGAGGCATATGGTAATATATATTAAATATCTCTGTGCCAGGGTTTTGGTCAGTAAGGTGGGCGTTTGAAATGTGGCTTACTGCTAGGGAAATTCTTGATTTATTATTGAATTCATAACCCAGTTCTAGTTGTGAACGAAATTCGATAGTACTACCCAAGTTCTTTCCATTCCCATCACTATATAATCCAACACCAAAGCTAGGAGTAAGTATTAGACGTTTACTGATGTAAACATCAGAGAGTATGCCCGTTAATGCATAAGCAGCATTATCCGTGGTTAATTGTATACCAATCCAAGGTTTAATTATTTTCACATATTTTGTATTTGGTCGATACTCAATACGAAAGTCGACTGCATCTCTATTATCATTAAAGTCATACCAACCTGTGCCTATACTCAGTAATCCTTTTTCCTGTGCGGAAGAAGGAAGCACAAATAAAGTTGTAGCTAAAATAAAGATTACTAAAATAAAAAAATCTTTAGAAATCAGCCGCATAACTTCTCCCTTCAATAGATAAACATAAGAACAATAAAAAATATAAATTCAGCAGGAAATTATTTTAGAAACAATTTATATCTTTAAGGTAGAAATTAACAATGATTAATATACTAATTATTATCCTAAGCTTTAGAAAGTAAAAGACTAAGAATTTATGTCAGGATTGGCCAGCTGTTGGTAGGGTATGGTTGCCAAATAGTTCTCGTAATTTTGTTTTCAATACTTTACCCGTAGCACCTATAGGCAGTGATTCGACTATTATCATGTCGTCGGGCAACCACCATTTTGCGACCTTCTTTGATAAATACTCGTTTATATCCTCTAGGACAGGTGTCTTGTCTTTAGCAGGTACAACAATAAGAAGAGGACGTTCATCCCACTTAGGGTGATGAACGCCAATAACTGCTGCGTGCATTACGTCAGAATGCCCCATGGCTTGATTTTCTAAGTCGATTGAGCTTATCCATTCACCTCCTGATTTGATGACATCCTTGGTTCTGTCTGTAATTTCTATATACCCCTCGGGATCAATAGTGCACACATCTCCAGTTGCGAACCATCCATTATGATCATGGGCTTCAGAGTTTTCAACTTTATAATATCCGCTAGTAATCCAGGGGCCTCGGACCATGAGTTCTCCATAAGCTTTTCCATCATGAGGTAATTCATTTTCCTGGTCATCCACGATTTTCATTTCCACTCCAAAAACTGGTCGGCCCTGTTTTATCTGAATTCTATAACGGGTAGCCTTATCCGAATTCATGTGGCTGGGTTTAATAACTGAGACGGTTCCAAGTGGACTCATTTCAGTCATTCCCCATGCATGTCTTAATTCAATACCAAATTCTTCTTGAAAAGACTCAATCATTGATTGTGGTACTGCAGTTCCACCGCAGATTGTTCGTTTAAGTGTGGGAACATTAGTATTGTTTTCTTTCCAGTAATTTAGAAGTCCAAGCCATACTGTTGGAACGCCGGCAGCAAATGTTACAGATTCGTTAACTAGGAGTTGGTGTATGCTTTCTCCATCAAGTTTAGGTCCAGGAAACACAAGTTTAGCCCCTGTCATTGTAGCTCCATATGGAATTCCCCATGCATTTACGTGAAACATTGGCACTACTGGCAGTACGACCTCTTTTTCTGATAACTGTAGAACATCCGGTAGCGCACTAGCGTAAGCATGAATAATGGTTGATCTATGACTAAATAAAGCTCCTTTAGGATTACCTGTTGTTCCTGAAGTGTAGCACAGAGATGAAGCCGTATTTTCATCAAATACAGGCCATTCCAGATCATCAGAGTTATTTTCTATTAAGTCTTCATAGCATAACAAGTTATCTATCTTAGATTCTGGCATATTAAGGTTGTCCGTCATAACCACTATACCTTTTATGCTGGGAATCAGGTTTACTACTAATTCTATCAACGGAAGTAAGTCTGCATCTACAAATATATATGAGTTTTCTGCATGGTTAATAATGTACGTTAATTGATCAGCAGCTAAACGTGGATTTAATGTATGGGTAATTGCCCCGATACCTGATATTGCGTAATAGCACTCAAAATGGCGGTAAGTATTCCATGCTAGGGTAGCAATTCTATCTCCTAGCTTGACCCCAAGATTTATTAGCGCGTTTGCAAGTTGGCGGGATCTGGTATGGGCATCATGATAGTTATAACGATGTATAGGCCCTTCAACTGATCGAGTAACAATTTCTCGATCGCCGGATACCCAATCAGCATGACATATTAAGCTGGATATCAACAAAGGTTGGTTCATAATTAGTCCGCGCATAGTATTTCCCTAAACTAAATATTTTTTAAATAACTTATTATACAATCAGCTGTATTTGTTATCGGATGTTATTTATATAACCTAAAGTGCTGTAGCTGTATTTTAAATAGTAACATCAATTTTAACTGAACGCAGGAAGTTAAGGCATATATAGGCAAACTCTTTTGGGGATTCCATTAGCGACACGTGACCAGTACCTTCCATAATATGTAACTTAGATTTTTTAATTTTTTCGTGCATTACTTGTGATAAGTGAGGTGGAGCAATAATGTCTAGGTTGGAGCAGGTGATTTGTGTTGGCGCTTTAATAAGGTTTAGCCGGTCAAAGGTATCACTATTTATGCAAGCTTCTAACTGTCCGATCCAGCCTATATTTATAGGTGATTGTGTTAACAAAAACGTTCGATGAGCATCCATTTCTATGGGATTAGAATCGTAATAGCTGGAAGAATGTAGCGCTAGCATACTTAGCTCAGTTAAGGCTAGGCGTTGATCATTCTTGGCAAGATGAAGTCGAGTTTCTTGAAACTTTTTTAGTCTCGGTGCATTTCTTGACCAGCTGTGATGTATTCCCAAGCTTAAAACCCGATTAGGATGGTTAATGGCTAGCTCTTGGGCAATATGTCCCCCCATTGAAAACCCCATTACATGTGCTCTATCAATATTTACATAGTCAAGTAGCCGTGCGGCATCATCAGCCATATCTGCTAGAGTATAACTGCTTACTGGAACAGTTGATTTACCCACGCCTCTGTTATCAAATACAATTGAAGAAAATTCGTTTGAAAAATATTGTAATTGGTTAGACCAGAACTCTAAGTTATGCCCTGTTCCGCTTATTAATAACAGGGGTGGGCCATTTCCGTGTATCTCATAATTGAGTGTGATGCCTTTGTGAGATTTTGTTAATGGCATTGAAGCAAAACTCTTGATTATATAGAATTAATTATGATTTTTAAAGGATTCTAGCTAGAGATTTAGGACTAGCCTAGATCAAAAAAGAAACCGTCCCGATTTTTAAATCGGGACGGCCTAACCTACTTTAACATACTTAAAATAAATAGGTTGCTTAACCTGGACTCCGTTTAGCAAACAGCCAAAGAATTATGGCGATTGCAACTAAGCCGACTAAGCCGTTATCTCCTAGAGAGGCAATTAATGCAGTTAAATTGCCTACAACGTCACCAAAGAAGGCGAGGTTATCTCCAATTAGGATTTGAAGTACTATTGCAAGGGCTACTAAAAGCATCCCTAGCTCAGTTACTTGGGCAATCCATTTTTTAATACTATCAATCACATTTCCTGGCATGAGTCCTCCTATATGCGATTTAAATACTTACAAGTGTTTGAACCCACCATATGGTAGGTGCGAACAATATATCCACAAAATATCGCGTTACTGTCAAGCACTAATCAAGCGGATACTTTTTTTACTAATTAATAATTATTTTTATTACATTCTTTTTATTTAATAAAAACAGAAAAAAATACATAATTACTATATTTTATAGTAATTATTACTTACAAAATTATCTAAATATTATTATTAACTGTAGAATTAGAGAATTAGGATATACTTGATGTTATTTTTTTATGTTATCAGAAATAAAGCATGGTACTCTTATTTTAATTAGTTAGAAAAGTAATTACCTTATAGGTCTACATTAATTATGCTTTTTACCTATATTTTTAGGTAATAATTGTAGGTGATTCGCTTTTTTGATCATTTTTCTCGTAGTTTTTCTTTTTTGATTGTCTTGTTATTTGTATTTATTAATTATGATCTGGGCTTGGTCTATAGCGTTCTAACCAGTATCTTATACTAGATATTACTAACTGTGATTGTATTTTAGAAAATTGTGGGAACTATCTGTATGACAGAACAGGGATTTAATAAGCGTATTTTGCGGAACGCCCTTGGTAGTTTTACAACCGGCGTTACGGTTATCACTGCTAAAAGCGCTGATGGAACTTTAGCCGGTATAACTGCAAATTCATTTAGTTCTGTGTCGCTTGATCCTCCACTAGTGCTATGGAGCTTAGATTGTAGTTCACCTAGCTTAAAGGTATTTGAAGATGCTAGTCATTTTTGTATTCATATTCTAACTGATTTACAAAAAGATTTGTGTATGAAATTTGCTACTTCTGGTGATAATAAATTTGAGGGTGTAGACTTTAAGAGTGGTTT
>Ga0114996_10001184_pt1 | contig 35510 bp, 32 predicted proteins | sample ArcticOcean_MG_C_4_FD_87039 | JGI IMG/M metagenome (GOLD analysis project Ga0114996, IMG submission 87039) | Marine microbial communities from western Arctic Ocean - ArcticOcean_MG_CB4_134 | ecosystem: Environmental > Aquatic > Marine > Oceanic | place: Arctic Ocean: Canada Basin | collected... | reverse complement strand
CGTGTACGAAGATGGCGTCGGATTGGCGGCACAATTGCTCCAGATCGACTTTGCGGCAGTCGATTCCTTCTAGGTCGATCCCGGTTTCTACATAGGGGTCGGTAAAGAGCAACTCGACGCCAAAGGCGTTCAGTTTGCGCGCCGCTTTGCTGCCGAGCCGTCCCAAGCCGATGATGCCCGCCGTTTGGCCGCGCAGATTGGTTATAGGCTCCAACGGCTGCATGCCCCAATCTCCAGTGCGGATTGTGCGGTCTGCCAGGACGATCTTGCGGGCTAGGGCCAGCCATAGGGCCACGGCGTGGTCGGAGACTTCGTCCTGGCAATAGTCGGGGACATTGGCGACCATTACGCCGCAGCGGGTGGCATCCTCAACATGGATGGTATTGACGCCGACGCCGTAGCGCACCACTACCTTGAGTTTGGGGCAGGCCGAAAATATGCTCTCGTCCAGGGGTTCAAAGTAGGTGTTAAACATGGCGTCGGCATCCTGCGCCAATGCGATAATTTGCTGGGCGTTGCGGCATTGGCCGGGGACGAAGTCGACGCCCGCTGCGGTCAACATTTCTCTTTCGATTTCCAGGTCGGGGAATACATAATCGCTAACTACCACTTTGAAGTCGGCCATAGATCTTTTGCCTTATTCGGATGAGTTTGGTGCGATGGTTATTGGTTGGGTGGAGAAGTGGATGTAGGGGTAACATTCGGGCACGTGTGAATCCCAGACGCCGTGGGCGCTCCAGGTCCAGCCGCCAGGATCGCGGGAGGGGGGCGCTTGTTTGTATTGATTAAAACGCGAAAAGTCTATACGCCACACGTCTCCTTCTATGGGGGGCAAATCGCGGCCGTCGGCCAGGTGTTGCATGCCTTTCCAGGGGAAGGCTAGTTCGACGGTCCAGCCGCGGTCGCGGTCGGTATTGTTGTTGAGAGTGCCGTCGACGTGTACGGCGGTTTTGAGGCCGGGGAAATCCCAGTTCCAGAAACCGATGCGGGGGTTGCGCGGGTGTTTGAAGCGGACACCGTGGAAGGGCCGGACTTTGGGTTTATGGCGGGCGAATTCGGGCAGGGCGCTGTAGCCGGCTTGTTCGTAGGCATCTTTCCAGATGAAGAAAACTTCGTAGAAGGTGCCCAGGGCATTGATCTCGAATTCGTAGTAGGCGTTGGCGCCGGCTATGAAAACTTCGACGTCGTTTTCAGTATAGATGTAGGCGTCGCGCTCGGTCAACTCGGCATTAACCAGCGGTTCTTCGACCCAGAAACCGATGTAGAGGTAGGTGTCGTCCCACAGTACGGCAGCGCGCGTGTCGTGAACGGTCGGCTCGCCGTAGATGAGGTCGACGAAACGGGGAGAGCGTTGTGCCGCCATCCAGCTATCCTCGTCGAGGCGGCCATCGACCTGGATGGCGCCGGCGGTGCGTTGGGCGGTGTAGTGGGCGATTTTCTCTTCGGGCCAGGGAAAGGGGGACGCTTTCGCGTTATCTGGTTCCGCTTGGGCCCAGGCGTTGGCGGTAAAAAGAGCAATTGCAGCAAGAAGGTACAGGAGGGTTAGCATTGTATTATAGTCGACTTAAAAGATCGCGATGTCTAGTCGTTTAATATCGTTTGCTGTCTGCAGACTTTTCAACTCGACGACAAAATTTTCGCGGATCGTTATGGTATCGTTGGCCGCGACGCGGAGGAAATTGATGGGCGTCTCTGGCAAGTGATCCTCGCCCTCGGCGTCGAGTAGGACAAGGCGCATACTGCCGTTTAGGTCGCGATCGAAATTGGTATTGATAAAGGTGATCTTAAACGAACCGACCAGCGATATAGTGCGCTGTAGGGTAGCAAAGGAGATGAACCGCCAGCTTATGTCGCTGGCCGTGAGCCCGATCTCCCACGAAGTGTCGGACTCCTCGCGGGTGCGGGTGTCGAGGCCGGCCTGCTCCGCAGTGAGGCCCGGCGCTGACGGCACGTCGCCGGAGGAACAGGCCTGGAGGCCGATGGCGGTCAGGCCGCAGAGTATTGCGGCGATTTTGTATTTAGTGGTCATAGAGATCGTTGCGGTTGCTCCCAAAGAAAGTTTTGAACTTATCTGACATTACTGGATTTATCCGGTTCAATCAAGTAATTGTTAGAAAATGTTCTACCGCCTGCCGTCTCGGTAGCCTGTTCTGCCCGCCCAATTGGTGGCAGTTCATGGCCGCTATAGCGGCGAAGGCCATTGAATTTAGACGCCATTTTGCGCCGGCCAGTGCAATGGCAGGGGACACCAGGATTCGAGCGCCGCGGCCGCGGCCGGTAGGGCCAGCACCAGCGACGGTGGCAGCGGCCCAAAGAGTAGGCGCATGGCCGTCGACGCGTCGCAGCGCAGATCGGGCTCGTCGCTGGTTGCGGTGCAGCTGGCCTGGGTGCCGTCCACAGACAAGCGGATAGCGCCGTATTTGGCGATGTCGATCACCACGCTACCTTCGACTAACGGGCCGATTTGGCGCCGCAGTTTCATCAAAGCGTCGGTGACGGTGACCCAATCGAATACCTGCCAATTGCCCGAAGTTCTGGGGCTGACCTGTTCGCAGAATTGCCCGAGGTGGTGCATGAGGTCGCTGGCGAGCGGAGAAACTGCGATGGAAATTGGTCCATCGTTGCGGGTGATCCAGGCGCGCACTAGGCGCACGGCCGTTTCGTTGTCGTCGGTGCCCAGCTCGGTTATGTCGCCGCTTTGCTCGCTGGCGACCAGGTAACCTACCATGCGGTCGTTGGCGTCGAGGGCGGCAAAGGGCGCGCGTTTCCAATTGGTGCAATAGAGATAGAAATCGTCCAGGGGTCTGATGCAATGGATGGGCTGGGCGTTGTGCAGTGCCGCTGCTGTGGCGATGCGTTCCTGGTCTTGCTGCCGCAGCGCTGCAAAGTGGATGTCGGATTCGTCGGCAAAGTGGTGCCTGGTATTAGATGGATTGGCATTGAAAGAGCACGAATAGCCACAGCGCTCATAACCGAAATAAGCGTAGCGCTGGCGCTGGCCGCCCAGCCAGGAGAGGTGGTAATTCTCTTGGCGCATGACCTCGACGCAGTGGCGCATCAAAGTCTGCATTAGGCCGCTTTTGCGGCAGTTGGGATGGGTGGAGACACCGCCGATGCCGCCGCTGCGCAGCAGGGTCTCACCGAGGCGCAATTCAATGGGAAAAAGGCCGACGACGGCACGCAGGCGTCCCTGTTGGCGGATGGCGTAATTGCACCCCATATGCTCGTCGGTGGGACGGTAGATGGCGGGGATCAAACGGGCCATGTCGTGGGGGCTGTAGGCGCCAAAGACGAGGTTGAGGAAATCCATGGTTTCTTCAAAGTCGGCGGCGGTCAATTGAATGATGGTCTCGCTCATGGGTATTATCTCAGAAAATCAAGCGTCCAGATCACATGGGGGAATCTGGCGGTCGAGGTGGTGGAGGAGTTGGGCGACGAGGCGGTAGGAGAGCCCCCAGAGCAGGGGCCGTCCCGGTCCGAGCAGGTCGATGGCTGGAAAGGTGCGCTGGCGGCCGTGCTGGTGGAAGGTGTGTTGCACCTGGTGCTGCGGTGCGCAAAGCTGGTCGAGGGCGATCCAGAAGGCATTTTTGACTTCGACATTGGGCATCAATTCAGCGCCAACGCCAATGCCGTAGACAAATCCCGAAACGACTACCGGGAGGTGGATGCCGGTGACATCGCTGAGATGGCCGAGACAGTCGGCGCTGTCGAGCTTGAGTCCGACTTCCTCGAGGGTCTCGCGCTCGGCGGCGTCGCGGGGCGAGTCGTCGTCTGTTTCAATACGGCCACCCGGAAAGGCGATGTGGCCGGACCAGGGATCGTTTGGGTGTTCGGCGCGCTCGATGAAGAGCAGGCGCGATCCGTCTGTTTCCTGGCTGAGGATGAGGGCGACGGCGGCGTGGTATTTGGCTTCCGCGGCGGCCGGCGGTTGCGCCGGGGGCTCCGCTAAGGCGTTGCGCAGAGTAGCGATTTCGCTCATGGGCATCTACAAGGTCGCATCCTGTTGGCGGCGCAATTGGAGGATAAAAGAATCTTCGTCGAGGTCTACCATAGCGTAGGTGATCGCTGCGTCTTGGGGCACATTTTGTTTGAGACGGGCACCGCTACACAGGCCTAGAGGCAGCAAATTTTCGGCGCGCGCGATAGCGGCCTTTTCACACAGTCCTACTACGGTGTAGCCGCCGCCGCCGTCGAGGATCTCGTCGGTTTTGAGGTTGCGTTTAGCCACGGTGATGACTTCGGCGCTGGGTTGGGGCAGGGGAGCGCCGGTAGGTTGGTTGTAGAGCGCGGCCAGGGCGATGGAGATGGGGGCTTCGACGGCGACCAGATGGTAGGGTCGGTAGAGCAGGTAGTTGTTGTTGTCGCCGCCCGGGTGCAGGTAATAACTTTGCAGGTCTTCCTGGATGAAGGTATGGTCGGTGCGGATGATTACAAAAACGCCCATGCCCAGCGCGTCGTCGAGCGGCGTTTTGCCGTCGTCGGCGACGCTATTGGCCAATTCGACGACGCCGTGCTGGCTTAAGATACCGCCTTCTTCTTGTAAGCTGAAAGCGCGGGGAATGTCGGCTAGGTTGAGGCCGGGTTCGTGCATGCCGCGCACGTCGGGTACCAGGCCGGCCATATTGGCTAGGGCGGTCATTTCCACTTGCGATTTGGTGCCGTCACGGAAGGAGTTGAACATTTTAAAATTAATCGAGCGCCGTTCGATGAGCTCGGCGTCAAAACCAAAACGCTCGGCTACAGTGTCGGGGGTGCCCTGGCGGTCGTCACCAAAGAGAATGGTGCCGCGCCCGGCGGCGACGATTTCAAAACCCAAGGTGCGGGCCCATTCGATGATGTTCATGGTGCAGCCGGGTTGGTCGCCGTCGACCAGGGTGTAGACGACACCCGCCTTGTCGGCCATTTGGCGCAAGTAAGCGCCAATGGTGACGTCGGTTTCGACGTTGACCATGACCAGGTGTTTGCCGCGTTCCAGGGTGTGGTGTGCCATGCGGGCGCCCACTTCGGGGATGCCAGTGGCTTCTACGACCACGTCTACCAACTCGGATTCGGCCACCAGCAGGCCGTCCTCGACAAGGGCGCATTTGCCAGCGCCCAGGATGTCGTCGATGTCATTGCCATTGTGTGCTACCTGGAGGTGCGCGCTGTCCATATTACTGGCAGCGCAGGCGCTGCGGATACGCTCCAGGTCGACGTCGGCGATGACGCTGGCTTCCATGCCGCGCATGCGCGAGAGCTGGGCGATGAGGCCGCCACCGAATTTGCCGGCGCCGATGATGCCGACGCGGACGGGGTTGCCTGCCGCGGCGCGCTGGGCGAGTTGGGCGCTGAACAACATATGAGATTTCCTTTCTTAAATCTGTCTAGGCCGGGCTCTTCAAGCGCTGCTGGAATTCTTTTCTGAACTTGGTAACTTTGGGGTCGATGACCATGCGGCAATACGGTTGGTTGCCGTTGCTGCGATAGTAGTTCTGATGATAATCCTCGGCCACATAGAATTCAGCGGCGGGCGAGATCTCGGTGACGATGGGATCGGGCCATAGGTCAGAAGCGTCGGTTTCCTCTTTGGATTGCTCGGCGGCAGTGCGCTGTTCTTCATCGTGGAAATAGATCACTGAGCGGTATTGGGTGCCCTGATCGCCGCCCTGGCGGTTGAGGGTGGTGGGGTCGTGGGTGCGCCAGAATACGTAGAGTAGGTCGGCAAAAGATATGACCTGGGGGTCAAAAGTGATCCGTATAATTTCGGCGTGGCCGGTGGTGCCACCACAGACTTGTTCGTAGGTGGGGTTGGCCCTGGCGCCTCCACTGTAGCCAGATACTATCTGGTGTACGCCTTCCAGATCCTGGAAGACGGCTTCGATACACCAGAAACAACCTGCGCCAAAGGTGGCGGTTTGCAAATTAGCAGACATGGTATTCTCCGATCTTTCCGAGTTGTGAATGCTTAGTAAGGTAGATAATTTTCATTGTCGCGAGTTGACTTGTCAAGATCGCCCATCCCAGACCGCATATCACAAAAATATCCGGTAATTAACTTACTACGCCTGCAAATTCCCAGTCAAGCGCGGTCTCGATTCGGGTTGCAAGCCTGGTAGAGTAATCTTAAGTTTAAGTATTATCCCCCCATTTGGCTGATTTTTCTCTTTCTCCTTCCCTGCGTTAAAATATACGAGGAAAACCGTGCAACTCGAACAGATTGCCGTAGTTGGCGCTGGGACTATGGGCGGCGGCATTGCTCAAGTTTTTGTCCAGCATGGTCTGCGCGTGGCGCTCTACGACGCCGATGCGACGGCGTTGGCGCGAGGCATTGCCAATATTGGCCAGCGTCTGGAGCAGCAAGTGGAGAAGGGGCGCCTCGAAGCGTCTCGGTGCGAGCAGGTGCTCGATGGTTTGAGTGGTATTGAGCGCCTAGAGCAAATTGGCGCGGCGGATATGGTGATCGAAGTAGTACCTGAGCGTCTCGACTTAAAGAAAGAGATCTTTGCTCAACTTGATCAATACGCTCGTGCCGACGCCATTTTGGCCAGCAATACTTCGGGGCTGGATCTGGCTCAATTGGCCGCCGTTACCGGGCGTCCCGAGCGCGTGGTAGGCATGCATTTCTTCAACCCGCCGCCGGTGATGCCTTTAATTGAGGTGGTGCGTCACGATACTACAGCAGTGGAGGTTCTAGAAGCAGTACAGGCATTGGCCCAACGTCTGGGCAAGACGCCCATTGCGGTGGCCAACAGTCCGGGTTTTGTGGTCAATCGCATCCTCTTTCCTATGATCAACGAGGCCATCTACGCCCTGGCCGAGGGCGTGGCCACGGCTGCCGATATCGACCAGGCCATGCAATTGGGGGCCAGTCATCCCATTGGGCCTTTGGCGCTGGCCGATTTTGTTGGCTTGGACGTCACGCTGGATATCATCGATTCGTTCGAAGCGGCTTTCGGCACAGCCAAATACCGGGCTTGTCCCCTCTTGCGCGAAATGGTGTCCCGGGGCGAGTTGGGCCGCAAGAGCGGCAAGGGTTTTTTTTCCTACGGGTAAAATGAGGTCTGCGGTCATGGGCGCGCTGCTGCTCTTATTGTTGCTGTCGTTGGGCTGTGTTTCCATCAAGCCGGCGCCGCGCTATACTAAATCGTCGGGCAAGGAGGCGGTGGTGCGCGAGTTGACTCGGCGCCAACACGCCGGTAGCGACCGCTTGCTCAAAGTGGTGGACGGTTATATGGGCGTGCCCTATAAGTGGGGCGGCACCACGCGCCAGGGCATGGACTGCTCGGCCTTTACCCGCGCCATCTTCCGCGAGACTTACGGCATTGAATTGCCGCGTACGTCCAAGCAGATGTACCGCGTCGGTGTCCCGGTGACCAATCAAGAGCGCTTGCGGCCCGGCGATCTGGTGTTTTTTGCCAATACGAATTCGGGACCGGGCATTTCGCACGTGGGCATTTACCTCGGCAAGGGGCGTTTTGCCCATGCCAGTTCTAGTCAGGGTGGTTCCATCACCACTTTGGACAATACTTACTTCAAACCGCGCTACGCCGGGGCGCGGCGCGTCGAGCGCTGATGGGTTGGCGCCCGTTTATTCGCGACAACGCCTGGTTGCTCGCAAGTGGGGTGGTGCTCGAGGCGGCACTGATCTACCTCGTTGGCCTGGGCGATTTGCGCAGCCAGGTGCCGCTGTTGTGGGCGGCGATCTTTCCGGTTTTTGCACTGTATATAGCCATGTCTCTGCGCCTGGGGCGCCGACCACAGGGCAGTTTGGGGCTCATACTTTTATGGGCTCTGCTTTTCCGTCTGACCATGTGGTGGAGTCCGCCCACTCTATCCGACGATATCTACCGTTATATATGGGATGGGCGGGTGCAGTTGGCCGGTATCAATCCCTACCAATACGCGCCCAATGCGGCTGCGGTGGCGCCGCTGCGCGACGCCTTATACGACAAGATCAATCACGCCGAGATCTCGACGGTTTATCCGCCGCTGAGCCAACTTTTTTTTCGCCTGGTCTGTGCCGTCCATCCCAGTGTTGGTGCGATGAAATTGGCTTTAATTCTGGTCGAGTGCGGGCTCATTGTTCTCTTAGTCGGCATACTCGGGCAGCGAGGTATGGAACGGCAGCGGGTATTGTTCTATGCGTGGAACCCCTTGCCTCTGGTCGAAGTTGCCGGTAGTGGCCATATCGATGTCTTGGGTGTTTTTCTGCTCTTTCTGGGGCTCTACTGGTTGGCGGCCGGGCGGCGGGTTGCGGCGGTCTGGGCACTGAGCGCAGCTTTCTTGGCTAAGTTGGTGCCGCTTTTGGCCCTGCCAATATTCTGGCGCCAAATGGGCGGGGCGGCAAATGGGGGTTGGCGGGCTTTATTGCAGCTTTCTGGGCGCGGCGCCCTGCTGTGGTTTGCGGTATTGGGGGCAGCGGGTTTCTTATTATTTGCCGCCGCTGGCGGTCAACTCCTGGCCGGTTTGCAGACTTATGTGCTCAAATGGCGTTTCAACGACGCGATTTTTTCTGTCGTCTATGCCATTCTCAAAAGGCCGGGATGGGAATGGGACGACGAAGCCTTGATGGCCAGCAAACAGCTGCTTGGCGGTGGTCTAGTCCTGGTGATTTTGTGGGCGACTCTGCGGCGCGCCGATCCTTATAAGGCCGTCTTGGTTATCCTGGGAGCTTATGTATTGCTTTCGCCTACCTTCCATCCTTGGTACTTGTTGTGGATTCTGCCCTTTCTGCCCCTCTTTCCCCAGCCGGCCTGGATTCTGCTCAGCGGCACGGTGTTTCTTGCTTACCAGGTGCTCATTGGGTATAGTATGAACGGCGTCTGGAAGGAAGCGGTCTGGGTCAAATGGGCAGAATTCGTCCCCTTTTATTGCCTATTGGCCGCACAATTTTATCGGCGTTTTAGGTGAGGGGCGGATTGTGCCCGGGAATATGTCACAGAAGTTGCTTCCGGTTCGGACTTATTTAATAATACACAAAATTGCCCGCCGCTCTGGAAATCACTCACTCAGTGTTTATATTCTATAAAAGGTATCGGGCCGAGCCGCATTTTTCCGCTGTGCCGGAAGGAAAACCGAAGTGAGTCAATTACTTAGAAGTACAGGTGCAATTTTGTGTTGTCTGGCACTAGCCGGATGCATGGATTTGCTGCGCCGCCAGCCAGTGGCTACCACGGTCGAGCCCGATTGGCGCGATGGGAACCCGGCCGAACAGCGGGATGTCCAACAAGTAGAAGCAACGCCGTCGCGTGTCGAAGCAGTAAGGCCGCCGGTGCAAATGGAACAATTGGTGCCTCCTAAGACCAGTCGTCAACGTACCAAACGAATCGAGAAAGTAAATAAATACGCTCTGTGGTGCGTCGAGAACGACCTGTGGAAGGAGGCGCAACTGCATTTGGAACGGGCCCTGGTGCAGGATAGTCTTTCCGCCAGCATTCGCAATAACCTCGGCATTGTCTACGAGCGCTTGGGTCGGCAGCAGGACGCGGCGTTGGAGTACGCCAAAGCGCAGATGTTAAATTCGCAAAAAGAGGCGTACCGCATCAATCTGAAGCGTCTGGAAAACTGGCAGCAGGACGCGACGTCAGATTCGACGCGGTCCGACGAGGAAGTAGATCAGATCGATCTCTTCACTGATCCGCGTCGTCCGCCCCAACCTTATGGCCCCACAGGAGGCTGAGAATCGTGCGATACAAAGCAAGGCGGTTACAGGTGATAGCGATGGTTGTCGCCCTTGTGTGTGCCATCCTGTCCGGGCCGGGCAGCCAAGTGCTGCATGCCCAGGATATCCTGTCATCGCAATTGCGCGCCTCGTTTGGCAAGAACAAAGTGCGCTACAAAGACTTTGAATGGTGGATCCTCGAGAGCGAACACCTGGCACTGCACTACGAGCCGGAGTTCCACGATCTGGCCGTACAGGCCATAGATTACCTAGAAGAGGGCAACGACCACATCAGCCAGATTCTCAAGCACGAGCTGTCGACGCGGCCTCCCATCGTCATTTACCGCTCGCACTACGAGTTCCAGCAGACCAATATCATCCACGAATTTTTGCCGCCGGGTGTGGCCGGTTTCGCCGAACCGCTGCGCTATCGCATGGTGATTCCCTTTGCCGGCGATCTGGATGAATTTCGCAACGTGCTGGTGCACGAGCTGTGCCACATTTTTCAATACGATATCCTCTATAAGGGTCCCATCAAGCGGCTCTCCAGCCCACTGAGCGCGCCGCCCACCTGGATCATGGAGGGGCTGGCCGAATATGTCACCCCGGGGATGAACACCATCGACGAGATGGTCTTGCGCGACGCCGTGCTCAACGACCAGCTCATTCCGCTAGAAGTGATGAATGCGGCTTGGGGCGTGGGCAATGTTTTTCTGGCTTACAAACAGAGCCACAGTATAATGGACTATATCGCCGACAATTACGGCCCCGAGAAGATTAGCCGTATCTTGCGCGTGTGGGACAGCCAGAACGACACCGACCGGCTTCTCGAGCGTCTCATTGGTCTCGATATGGCGGAGCTGCACGACCGCTGGTCGGCGCATATGAAAAAACAGTACTGGCCACTTTTGCAGACGCGCGATTACCTGTCCACCATCGGTGAGAAGGTGGGCAAACGCGACGACCTCTATCGTTCCTACGCCAATCCCAAATGGTCGCTGAGCGGCGATATGTTGGCGGTGCTCTCCACCGACGGGGTGGAACAGCACGTCGATATTGTGCGGCTGAGCGACGGCAGCCTGGTGGAACGTCTGACGCGCAATATGCGCACCAAACGCTACGATCATCTGACCTTTAACGAGGGCACCGTGGCTTGGGCACCGGACGGCCATACTATTGCCTTTGTCGGCAAGAAGGGCCCCAAGGACGTGGTGCTGTTGTGGGACCTCTACCAGAAGAAACTCAACCAAACTCTGAGCTTTGAAAACCTAGAAGTTATCGAAAGTCTGGCCTGGGCGCCGGACAGCCAACAGTTGGCTTTTGTGGGCACGGGGTACGGCCAGAGCGATATCTACATCGTCGATGTGGCTACGGGTGGGTTAAAGCAGGTGACGGGCACGCCGCAGCGCGACGATTTTCCCGCCTTTTCGCCGGACGGCACCAAATTGGCTTTTAGCACTAAATACAACCACCAATTCGATATCAAAATTCTCGATTTGGAGAGCAATAAACAAGAGACTACCATTTCTAGTCGCACCGACGATTTGTGGCCCAATTGGCTGCCGGAGGGCAATAAAATACTCTTTGTCTCGACCCGCGATGGCATCAACGACCTCTTCGTCTACCATCTCGATGAACAGCAGGAATATCGTTTGACGCGCACTCTCAGCGGTATTATGACGCCGGCCCTATCGCCCGATGGGCGCAAAATTGTGGCCAGCACCTACTACAACGGCCGCCGCGAACTCTATTTGTTTGACATGCCCTCCTGGCCCGACGTCAAACGCCGAGATGCCGAATTGCTTGCCCGGGTAGGAGAGCAACGGGCGCCACAGGCTCGGGCGGTGCCGGCTGCGGCCCCACCCGACGAGATCGAATTGGCCAGCGTCGTTCCGGCACAGCACGAGCAGGGAGCGGTGCAGACTCGGGTGCGGGAAACCATTGCCATGTTAGACCAGAAAGCGCGCTCCGACAAAACCGAATTGCTCTACGAAACCTCGCAAGATTTTGCTTTGCAAGACGGTCTGGCCCCAAGGAGCGAGGGAAAAGGAGGGGGCGAGATCCTCGATATTGCCCTGGATGCAGATCCCGGTTCTTACTCGGGGACCATGACCCGGCGGCGCTATACGCCCAAGTTGGAGTTTGATGGTCTTTCTCTGCAGATGGGGTATTATGGCGGTTTCCTTTCTTCAGTGGCTTGGTTGAGCATGAGTGATTTGTTGGGCAACCACTCCCTGTCATTGGCTACTGACTACGTGGCCTCCCAAGATATCGACAACGACTTTAATTTTGCTCTCAACTATGTGTACTACGGCCAACGGCCCACCTATAATGTGTCCGTTTTTAATTGGAACCAGTTTTTTAACGACGGCAGCCGTCGCTACATCGACCCGGTTGGGCGCATTGTCAGTGGGGTCACCCGCGTCACCCAACGCGGCATGCTGGCCGATATGAGTTATCCGCTGGACCTCTACCGCCGGGTGGACCTGAGTTACACTTATGTATCGGAAGACAGGGCTCAGGTCTGGCCCGAGAATGCGCCGATTGATATATCCAGCACCCATTTGCTCAAGACGGCCTACGTACACGATTCGATCAATTACGGCCTCTTGGGCCCGACGTCAGGGCAGAGTTATTATGTTTCGCTCGGACGCACCTTGGATCTGTCGAGCAGCAATCGCTCCTTTTCTCACATGGAGCTGGACTATCGAAACTATATTCGCCTAGGGCGCTGGTCGGTATTGGGTTGGCGTATGTCTGGGGTAGGGTCGCTGGGATCGGATCCGCTGACCTACAATCTGGGTGGACCGGCGTGGTTTGTACCGTTTTACGCCGGGTTTAATCTCAACTCGGGGCCGTTGCGCGGTTATAATTATGCCGAGTTTGACGGCTCGCGCGTGGCGCTGATGAACGCCGAGTTGCGCGTGCCTTTCATCCGCCAGATCACCTTTGCTTGGCCGGCTATTTTCACTATTCCCGCTGTCGACGGCAGTTTCTTCTTTGATGTTGGCGCCGCTTGGGACGAAGGCGAGACATTGGATCTGTGGCCTCTCCACTTTCCCGAGTCGGGTCCGGAGCCCCTGGGCGAGGAGCGTTTGCGCGCTGGCACGGGATTTGGTCTGTTAGTCTACTTCATACTGCCGATGAATTTTGAGTTTGCGCGGCAGACGGACCTGCGCGGCAATTACTCCGATTATCGCATGCACTTCAGTTTTGGCAAGAGCTTTTGAACTACGGCAAATCTCTAATTCTTCTACTGCTATTGTGCCTTGGGGCAGTTGGCTGCGCTGCGGACAATAAAGGGACCTTTAAGCAGGTGACCTTTCCGGCCCCGTCTCGTCCCTTTGCAGCGCTGCGTCCTTTGCTCAAAGACGCCGAGGTATTCGGTGTGCTCAGCGCTACCAATATCGAGCCGGTTAGGGAGTTGGATATTGAAAAGGTGATGGGGCGGTTGACCGATGCGGTAGCCAATGCCCTGGGCGATATGCCCGATATGCGCGTCGTCTCTCAGGATGAGATTCGTTGGCACTTCAAAGACACAGTGTTTGATTCGAGCCGTGTTTTTGCCCCTGGTATGCGGCAGGCTCTGCGCGAGGAGCTGGAGGTCGATGTGCTGGTCTATATCGAGTTGAAGCAGTTGCAGACACTTGTGACTGGCAATACATCGGGTTATCTGGACGAGCCGTCGCCTTACGACAACCGCAGCCGCAATCGCAATAACACTAATAGGTCGTCGGGGACGGGGTTGGATTTGACGGTGGATATAGAGTTGATTGTCAGCAATTTGCACAGTGGAGCGATCTGGCGCCAGCAGGGGGCGCAGAAGAGTTGGCAGCCGGTTCAATTGCAGTTTATGGGGGATGATCAGACGGAGCGGCAGTTGATGACGGCGTTGAGTAATCCGTTGCGGCGGTTTATATATTACATTTCTCCGCCTCCTAGCCGACAAGTGCGAGAGTTTGAGACTAGTGGGGATTAGCTAGTTTTCTTGTTAGTGTGCGCTCCTCAAGGGATGGGGCGCGGCCTCTCGCTCATTCTCGCCGGGCTCCTGCCCGGCTCCGAGGCATATCCTTCGGTCCGCTGTCCTGCGGACCGAAGGATATGAATCCGCTCTGAGACCACGCCCCATCCCTTGAGGAGCTTCGCTGACTTGGGGATTGTGGGGAAAGCTAGTAGACAGAACAAGAAAAAGGGAGGTCAAATGACCTCCCTTTTTTATTGGTTATTTTTTGATTTAGCGGCCGCGTTTTTTGGGGCGGGAGCTGGATTTTTCGCTGGAACTGGAAGAGGACTTGCCGCTGGAACCGGAAGATTTGGAGGAGCCGGTGGAGGTGGAGCGGGCGGGGGCCGAGCGCACGGTTTTGCCGCTGCTAGAAGGAGGGGGCGCGGCAGGGGTAATAGAGCGCGGTGCGACTTCAGGGGCCGAGCGGAAGCGGGGTTCGTTGCGCCGCTGCCACACTGCTTCTTGTTCTTCTTTTTGTTTGGTTAGCTGGGCGTCTTGGATTGCGCTACTGGATTGGGGGGCTGGATTGGAGAGGTGAATGATGGTTTGCTGCATTTGTTCCAGCTCGCGGTCGCTTACCAGTCTGTAGCCGGGGGGGGTGTAGGTGCCGCCGCCGCTGTAGTAGGGGTCGTAGCCGTAGCCGTAGGCCGAGCGGTAGTCGTAGTAGTAAGGATAGCCGTGACCGTAGCCTCCATAGCCGTAGTTTCCGTAGCGTGAATCGTAGCCGTTGTCGGAGGGGTAGACGCTTGAGCTATAGCTATAGCCGGGGGCATTGGGGTAGCGGTAGTAGTCGTCTTCCCAGCGATTTGTTGCGGTTTTATTATTTTCTACACCCTCCATGTCCCAGGCGGATTCGTCGTTATTTTTTTGGGTGGTGGAGGGAGCTAAAACTACGGTGTAACAAGCGCTCAGCAAGAGAGTAGAAACGCCGAGCAGGATGGCCAATATTAGTCGTTGACGTCGCATGAGTGCCTCCGGCATGTGATCACCTTCTTTTCTTGAATATAAATAAACCGAGGCCCGGGTCAAATTAGAATCGGTAGCTCAGCCCAACGAAAGTGCGATTGGTCGTATTGTCCTCGGTGAGGTTGCCTTCGACTTGTTCAAAGGTGCCGCGGCTCCAGGCCAGGTCGACGTGCAATATCTGGTCGACAACCAGGCCAGCGCCCAGGGTGAGGAAACGCCGGTCCTGTTTGATGGCGACGATTGGATTGATCAGAGGATCGACCGGTTCTGTGGGATCGCGCGGGCCGACAAAGGGCAGCGGATCGGTGTAGAAGCCGGCGCGTAGGTCCAGGGCGAAAGTGGGCACCTGCCACTCGGCGCCAAAGTGATAACGCCAGATATCTTTGTACTGGTCGTCAAAGTCGGCGTCGGCGCGGAAGTTGTCGTTTTCGTCGTATTCGCTTTGGGTCCACTCGGCAAAGTGGGCGCTGCCGGAGAGTAGCAGGTCGGGCCGGAGACGATAGGAGGCACCGGTGCCGAATTCGAGTGGCAGGGAGATTTTATAGACGTCTGCGAAGCTAGCGTTGGCAAAATTTTCAGAACTGCCGTCGTCGAACAGAATCTGGTTATAGGGTTCTATGTCGGGGTCGGCGGGCAGTCCCTCAAAAATATAGCTGACGCGCTGGGTGGTGCGGGCGGCGATGGTAAAACCGCCGCGGAATTTGGGTTCGATGCGCGGGGTGCGGACCATGATGCCAAAAATGGCACTATAGGAGCGGCGGTAGTCATCGCTGAATTTTTCGCGTGCCACCAGACGTTGGTAGGTATAGATGTCTTCGCTGTCGGTCCAGTCGAACTCGCGCCGGTTCTCGTCTTCGCCGCTGAGAATGTTCAGGCTCAGGCCCAGCGAGATAGTGGGAGAGATGTCTATAGCCCCAGCCAGCGACGTCATAGTCAGGCCACCTTCGTGGCTGAATTGGTGTGTCGTCTGCAGGCTGTCGACCTGGTCGAATCCCTGAATACGGATGATCGAGTCGAAGTCCTGGACCCGGTTGAAACCGGCGGCAAAGACTAGACGGCCCTGGTACACAGGTACGGGATAGACCAGGCCTAGGGCGCCAAAACGAGTGTTGTTTAGCGCCGCGGAGGCGCTGGTGCTGTTTAAGGTGGCTTTGGTGTCTTGGCTATTGCGTGCGAAAGATACCTGAATTTCGTAGTGGTTTTTTTGCACCAACCCGGCCGGGTTCCAAAAAACTGCGGTGAAGTCGTCGGCCACCCCCACGTAGGCCCCGCCCATGCCCATGGCGCGCGCGCCAACGCCGGCAAAGTGGCCGATGGAACGCTCTTGGGCACCGACACTGGCGATGGCTATAACTAAGAGGATCAACAAACGAAAACGCATTAAAATTCCTCGGTGTAGAGCACGGTTAATTCACGGCTAGTCTGGGCTTTTTCTGGCCCATTACTCAGCAGGTTCTTGAGATAGAACCCCAGACGCAATTCCTTGGACAGGGCAAAGAGGGCGCCGGCGTTGAGATAACCTTCTCCCGATCCCAGGGCGCTAGAGGAGTTGTCGTTGAGCGCCAGGTCGTATTCGGCGACGAGGGCAAAATCCTCGTTGATGCTCTTGTCGACGCCGATCCAACCGGAGAGGTCGTCGTCGCCATCCTCGTCTTCGCGGCTTAGATTAGCGCCGCCATGTACGCCAAACTGTCCCAGACTCGACAAGTAGTTTTTGCTAAGGGCGAGGAAGACGCCTTTGGATTTGACTTGGTAGCGCTCGTTTCTGTGGTTTCCGTAGCCCTGGGTATCGTAGCCCAATACCAGGGCGGGCAAGGCGGTATTCTCTTCGAGGATACGGTAGCGGATGGCCGCTTCTACTCGAGATTGCCAATTGATGTCGGTATCGCCAATGATATGTTCGCCGCCAAAGGAAATGGCAATGGTGACGCGCTTGAGTACACCGGCATCAAGTTGGGTCAGCACGCCGCCGTTGGCAAAGAAGCGCAGCGCGACGCCATAACGTCCTTTGTCGATGAGACCAGCGGTAGGGCTGTCGATCAAGCGGGCGAGCTCAGCCCGTTCGGTAGCGGTAGCGTTGGTATAGAGCCCGACGATGAGGAAAGCAAATGTTTGTATTAGACGCAAAGACTTCTCCTCATATCTACGTTTACAAGCAGTTTTGAACAATACTACAATAATTTCAGGACATCTGACGCAGCGTAATACGGCGTTGATCAGCACTTACATACTCTAACCGTACCTCGCTATGCTTAGCAGGCAGCAGGTCGGCTGCGCGCTCGGGCCATTCAATCAGACAGATGCCCTTGCTGTAAAAGTACTCCTCAGCGCCCAGATCTTCAAGTTCGGCGCTGCTGTTCAGACGGTAGAGATCGAAATGGTAGATGGGGATCGTAAGCCCAGCCAGCTTGCCCAGGTATTCGTTTATTATAATGAAAGTCGGGCTATTGACCTGATCTTTCACCTCTAGGGCCTGACAGATTCCCTGAATCATACAAGTTTTGCCGGCACCCAGATCGCCGTAGAAAGCGAGCAAGTCGCCGGGCTGCAATTGGGCCGCTAATTGAGCGCCAAAAGCCTGGGTCGCGGCGTGCGAATGCGATGTGAAGGTTTCCACGGCCATTTATTGAGAAGATGCGCGCAGCAAGGTAAAATACTACAGGCGCATTATTTGGGGTCCATGATGGCCACCGGCAGGATCATTTCCTCCAGCGATATGCCGCCGTGTTGAAAACTGCCCTTATATTGGCGCTGGTATTCGTTGAAGTTGGTGGGGTAGACAAAGTAGAAGTCCTCGCGGGCGATGGCAAAGTTAGTGCCTAAGCCCGAGCTGGGCAGGCCATAAGTGAGGGGGTCGGAGATAAAGACCGCGTCCTTGGTGTCGCAACGCAGGTTCTTGCCAACCTTGAAGCGCAGATTGGCGGAGGTGTCGCGGTCGCCATGAATCATCGAGGCGCGGGTGCCGCGCACCGCGCCGTGGTCGGTAGTCAGCACTACGGTGGCGTCGGTGCGAGCGATTTGTTGCAAGGTGGCAAAGAGTGATGAGTGGGTGAACCACGACTGCACCAGAGAGCGGAAAGCGCCTTCGTCTGGGGCGATCTCCTTGAGTAGCTCCGAATGGGAGCGGCCGTGTACCAGCATATCGAGAAAGTTATAGACTATGCTGATTAACGGGACCTTGCCCGGCGAGGCTACCTTGCGGGTGAGATTATGGCCTTCGTTGGGATCGATCACCTTGATGTATTGGGTGCCGTCGGGCAGCTCGAGGCCCATATCGGACAGCTGGTCGTCGATGAATTTATGTTCGTGGCGGTTGAGGCTGGTCTCGTCTTTGTCATCGGTCCACAAGTCGCCGTACTTGGCGGCGATCTCGTTGGGGAAGAGGCCGCTGAAGATGGCGTTGCGTGAATAGGGGGTGGCCGTGGGCAAAATAGAGTAGTGGTAGGCGCGGCGAATATCGAAGAATTCGGAGAGCATGGACTCCATGATCATCCAGTGATCCAGACGCAGGCAGTCGACAACGATGAAGAAGACCTGGCGTTTGCGTTCGAGCAAGGGGTGGACAAATTCGGAGACTACGTCGACCGAAAGAGGGGGGGAATCGTCTTCGCTGTTCACCCAAATGGGAAAGTGGCGCTCGATGAAACGGGAAAATTCTTGGTTGCATTCCTTCTTCTGGTCTTCGATCATCTGGTAGATGCTCTTATCGCCCAGGCCGCTGATTTCTATATCCCACTCGCATAGGAGGCGGTGGATGTCGATCCAGGTCTGCCAGCCGACCTCGCCGGACAGCCAGGCACTGATTTGGTTGGACCTGGACACGTAGGTCTGGCCGGCCTGGCTTTGGCGGATCTGGCGGCTATCGAGCAGCTTCTTACAGGCCATGAAGATCTGGCTAGGGTTGACCGGCTTGGTCAGGTAGTCATCGATACGCCGGCCGATGGCGTCGTTCATGAGGTGCTCTTCTTCATTCTTGGTAATCATGATAACGGGAATATTGGGGTTGTGTTCCTTGATTTGTTCAAGAGTGGAGAGCCCGTCGATACCCGGCATCATCTCGTCGAGCAGGACGATGTCGAAACTCTCTTGCTGGATCAGGGCGATGGCATCTTCGCCGTTGTTGACCGGCGTCACTTCGTAGCCGTGCTCGTCGAGAAAGAGGTGGTGTGGACGCAATAGTTCGATTTCGTCATCGGCCCACAATATCTTGCGTTTCTGTACTTCCATAAGGGTAGGATCCTCCATTAGTGCAAAAATAAAAAGTCTCTACTTATTCTATCGGCAGAATGATCTCAAAAGTGGTGCCTTCTCCCGGTACACTCTGGGAGACGGCGATATGACCGTCGTGGTACTCTTCTATGATGCGTTTGACAAAAGCCAGCCCCAGACCCCAGCCGCGCTTCTTGGTGCTGAAACCAGGTTCGAAGACCTGGTTGACGTGCTCGGGATTTATACCGCGACCAGTGTCCTGAAATGTGATGTGTACGGCTTGGCGGTCTGGTAGGGGGCCGAGGTGGACGTGAATGGTGCCTTCTTTGCTTTCGAAGGCGTCGATGGCATTTTTAAACAAATTCTCGAAGACCCAACTCAGCAATTCCGCATTGGCCGGCACGGGCGCTATGGCCTGGCTTTCCATGGTGATCTCGTGGCGGCCAAATTGTGGACTGCGGCTCTTGAAGTAGTTGATTGTCTCCGTCAAAACGGCTTCTAGGTTTTCGGGCTTGAGTTCGGGCACGGAGCCGATCTGGCTGAAGCGCGAGGCGATCTGGTTGAGGTGGCGCATGTCCTTGTGCATTTCGGCAATTTTCTGATCGATGCGTTCCAGAGCACCGGCGTCGGTGGCTGTCGATGCTTTCTGGATGTCGCGTTTGACCAGTTCGAGCCAGCCGGCTAGGGAAGAGAGCGGTGTGCCCAGTTGGTGCGCTGTTTCCTTGGCCATACCGACCCAGATGGAGCGCTGTTCGCTGCGCCGGATATTGCGGAAACCAACATAGCCGATCAACATGAATAAGATCAGAACACCAATTTGCACGTACATGGCCCACGACATGCGATGCACCAGATCTGAATCGCCATAGTGGATCTTGCGCGAATCCGGGGCGATGTGAAAGATATATGGATCATTCTCCTCTGCCATTTGTAGCATGGCGTTGACGACGCGTTTTTTGGTGGCAGCTGAGGTATCGCTCAATGGGGGGAGCGCCGTACCTCTCCAACTGATAGGTACACCGGTGCTATCAGAAATGACAAAATTCATCTGGTCGTAGTATAGATAACTGAATGACTGGCCGGGAACGGTAAAGGGGTGGGATACGCTCAGGCTGTCGGCTTTTATGCGCGCCAGTGCCGTTTTCAGGGCCGGTATGACTACCACTGAGGTATCGCCCTCTGCCGGCAGGTCCGGCCCGCGCCAACCGACGATGTCCTTGGCTACATCGGTGATAATAAGGTTGCGACCATCGTAGTGCAGCACGCCGTTGGAACCCTCTGAGATAGGGAAGGGGATGGGGGCGTTGGCGGCATCCATGCGACGCATCGTCTGGCGCAATTCCCGCTCGGCAGCTGCAGACCTATCCTGCGGGTCTGGCAGGCCTTTGCCGCCCCAGAATTGAATGTTGCCTTTATGGTCGGTGTGGATCTGGGGAAAGTCGACACGGCGATTTATGAGTACTTCGTTAAATATGAGCGAGAATAGCTCGGGAGTAGCATCGGGAGAATAGGCGTAGGCCAGTAGATTGGCATGGAAATGCACCTGGTTGTCGGCGCTTATTTTGAACTCGCGAATGACATACTCGCCGTAGATCAAGAAAGCGAGGATGGCGGCGATACTGCCGACAAATAAATAGGCGCGAAAAGCTGCGGAGAGACCAAAGGCGGCTAGGCGTTGACTCCAACGCTGCCATAGGGAAGCACCCGCACTATTAGTAGTTATTGGGGCAGACGTTTTGCCGTCTTGCTGGGTCGGCGGCTGATGGGCGGCAGCGGCGGCTGTCGCCCGTCGGCGGCGGCGTTTGAGCGGCGTGTTGGTCGGCGAAGTGGGATCGGAATGTTCGTCCATGTAGCAGCGGGATTATTTTTGTGCGGAGATGCTATATCATTTATACTTAATAAGTTAATGCTCGGCACCGTACTGCGCTATACAAAGACGCGCCACCGTGTGGGGTGTTCCACGTACAAAGGAAATGATGTCTGTGATCAAAGGGTTATTTTTTCTTTGTTGTTTGTCGCTGTATTCGTCCTCGGCATCCGGCGCTGAAGCATTGCGCTCGTCTTCCATTCCCCAAGTCACAGGTATCCAGTTCGACCGCCTGGCGTTAATCAGTGGTAGTGGCGTCGCCTTGCGTTATCTGGGATACAGGTATGTGGACCGCGCCTGGTATCAGGGACAAAAACAGGACCATATTCGTTGGCTCCAGGACTGGTCTGGCGATACCTATTTAAACCTGGACAAAGGGGGCCATTTCATGGCCGGGCTGTTTATGGCCCAGACCCTCAACGACGCCTATACCTGGAGCGGTTTCAGGCCGCGCACTGCGGCCGTATTGGGCACGCTGACCAGTTGGGTCGCCCTGCTGGAAGTAGAGATGAGAGATGCCTATTTCGACCAGTGGGGATTTAGTGTTCCCGACTTTAGCGCCAACACCATCGGTGCCAGCATACCGCTGGTATACGCCCTCTTTCCGGCGACCCGGGCTGTGGGTTTCAAATTTAGCTACCATCCCTCTCAACTCTATCGCCAACGCCGCGAGCGGGCCGCTGCGCCCGCAGAGCCCCACATCGACCACATCATCGATGATTACGAAGGCATGACATTTTGGGCGACTGTGGCCCCGGAGCCCTTCCTGCGGGGACGCGCCAAAGAAATCTGGCCCGATTATCTGGGGCTGGCCGTGGGCTACGGTGCTACCGGATTGCACGGCAGCAATGTCAAGAGCAAAGGTCGCGAGAGATACTACAAGGATTTGCCGAATGCCCGTCCAGAAGTATTTTTGGCTCTGGATTACGATGCCCGCTACCTGCCGGGCAAGGGGCCTATCTGGCAATACCTCAAGACCCAACTCAACTGGATTCACCTTCCCGCCCCCACCGTCCGCATCTATCCAGAATGGCGGTTCTACCTGCTCTATATGTAGAGTTTACTGCAGCAGGGAGAGCACTCTTTCTATATCTACATCCGCTTCTACTGCGAAGCTAGCCGCAGTCTGTGCCAGGATTTGTGAGCGGGTGAAACTGCTCATGGCCTTGGCAATGTCGACGTCGCGTATGGCCGATTCTGAGTTGGTCATGCGCTCGAGGATACTGTCGGTGGTAGAGACGCTCTGTTCCAGACGGCTCTGGAAGGCGGCGATGTTATTGCGTTCTGAGATGACGGCGTCGAGTGCCTTCTGTACCTGGTTTATGGCCGTCTGGCCGTCGTTTTGGGTGCCGACGGCTAAGTGGCCCACATCCAGATTTGGACCACCGGGGCGCATATTGCCGATGCGGATCGTCGAGACGTCATTACTGGTCTCGGAGGGGCCGGCTTGAATAGAGAAGGTGACATCTTCTTCGAGAATGGAAATGCCATTGAACGAAGTAAATTGGGCGATGCGGTCTATTTCTTCTTTCAAGACCTGAAATTCTTTGTTGATGCCAACGCGGTCTGCATCGTTGTAGGTCGTCGAAGCCGACTCTACACTGAGCGTATGCATGCGCCGCAGCATATCGGCCATAGAACTTAGGGCTCCGTCGGTTACCTGCAGCATATGGATGCTTTGCTGAACGTTGCGGGTGCCTTCGGCCATGGCGCGAATTTCGGAGCGAATGCCGTCGGCCAAGGCCAAACTGGCGGGATCGTCGCTGGAGCGATTGACGCGGCGGCCCGAAGCGACCTGTTCTATTTGTCTATTGGCGTCGGCAGTGTGCACCATGAGATTGCGGTGCACTTCCCTGAGGTGAGCATTGTTGTTGATACGTGGTTGTGTCATAAGTCCCTCGCTTAGCTGAGGGTGAATTGAATAAAACGACTCACTCATTGCATAGCAAAGGCCATACCAATAGGTAAAAAATGGCTATAAATTATTGTTTGTATTCACTTTATTTAAAATAAGATTGGCGGGATAAAGCGGTAAAGTGACTGCCAGTGGGAAGATTTGTCTGGCTGGCCGGAAAGGACGGCGCTAATTTTTGACGGGCTGGGCTGGGCGATTGGCGGCTTTATTGGCGTTTTTGCCGTCCTGGTTCTGAGCGTTGTCGGCGACTTTTTTCTCTGCCATCTTGTTTTTATTTTCCTCGTCGATTTCCATGGAGCAACTACCGTGAAAAACCGCACCTTCGGAAACCGATAAGGCATTGGCGTATATATCGCCGATGAAGCGCGCCTGAGAGTCGAGGCGCGCTTCATCGGCGCGCACCGTGCCGCGGACAATGCCGTTGATGTAAATGTCCTTGCCCTCAAGATGGGCGTAGGCCTCGCCGGTTTGGCTGATAGTCAGGGAACCGGAGCAGGAGAGTTCGCCTTTAAAGATGCCGTCGATGCGCACGCTATTTTCCACCTTCATGGTTCCCTCAAACAGCGTACCACGGCCTATAATGGTATTGAGCGTTTGGCCGCCGCTGGCGGGGGTGCCGTTGTCTTTCTTTCCTAACATTGTTTTCCCACTTTGAAAAATCGCACTTTAAATGTGTAGCATACAAAAGGATCAATATAGGACTTCGCCGCCGGGGAAGCAATAAGATGCCATCTGTCCTCAGGTCTTCTTTTTCTTCTTTTTCTTCTTTTTCTCTTCATCTAGGAGGCGGGCGATCTCTTCTTTTTCCTGCAATTGCTCCACTACGACCATAACGGTTGCGCTAGCGGGGTCTTCCACGCTTTCGACGTCGATCACGGGAATATTCATCTGGGTGCTGCACTCCACTATGTGGTCTTGGATCTTGAGGATTTCATCTAGGTGCGACAGGTACTTGTGCGCCGGTCTTTCTGGCGCTTGGGCGGCGCGTTTGGCAAAGCGCGCTTCGTAGGCCTGGCGATCAGACAGGGTCAGACACAGCGGGATGACGAGCGCCGACTGGGCATAGGATTTGAAATCGATGAAGTCGTACAGCAAGTGGACGCCGTCGATAATGACACTGGTATTTTCCTCAATGCAGCGCCGCAGAATGGCCTGTACTCCGACGCTGACGACGCGAGCCTGTTCGCGGAAGCCGTCGATGACAGGGTCGCGTCCGTCGGTGGCGCCGCTGGGCATGCTGGACCAGACGGCGTAAGAAGAGTCGTGGATGGAGGGCATCAGTTCCGGTGAGAGCATGAGACGCATGATCTGGCGGATGTCGTCGGTGGCCACGACGCGCGGAATGTCGAGGATATTGGCCAGGGCAATGGCTATGGTGGTTTTGCCGACGCCGCTGGCCCCGCCAATGAAGATGATGAGCGGTTTGTCCAGATCGCCCCAGGTGCGCCACACCCGGTAGCGCTCGGCGTAGGAGCGATTGTGGTGTTCGGCCAGCAGGTCGGCCGTGAGATCTTCCAGTTCTATGTGGGTGATCTGCTGGCGGCGCTGGTCTATGAGTTCGCTTTCTATGCTGCGGGCGATTTCATAGGATTTGTCCGGCGGCAGCCCAGATGCTTGGATCGAATGCGAGAGCAACTCTTTGGAGAAGGGGCGGGAGCCTCTTTTGCGTTCGACTGAGATACTGGTGGGGTGAGGTTCCCAAAATACCAGGTCACCGACTCGGCGGTCGCCGTACTGCTCGTCGATAAGTTCTTTGGTGAGTTTGACGATCTCTTTTTTGGAAATGTCCTTCTGTTTGTCGATGGCGGTGCGGACGGCGTTGGCCAATTCGTCGGCTTCTTCATAGGCGAAACCGCGATTGATCAGGTAGAGTGTGAGCATCCCGCGGCGGAAGGGGATACGCTTTTTGCCGTCGATAATAGTGGCCACTAAATTTCCGTCCTTGGCTGAACCTTCCTCCCAATATAGCTTTAAGGAAGGGGCGAAAGCAAGCAGTTGGCAAGGACGTTGACAATTTTTGTTCTTGAGCTTACCTTGGAGGGGTTACAAGATTGAGGCGGTGTAGGGAGGGGGCTAGAATCCTTGCGATTCTAGCCTTTCTCTTTATTGCTCGGGATCGACAGCAACGATATTATTAGCAGGTATCGAGCAGTCTTGGTTCCGTTTTTTTTTGACTTTTCCCATCCTACAAGGAGTTTTTTTCATGTCTAATCCCCTCGTTGAACTCAAGGGCGCCGGCCAGAGCGTATGGTATGACAATATCCAGCGTGGGCTGCTTATGTCGGGCGAACTGCAACGTCTCATCAGCGCCGACGGCGTGCGCGGTCTGACTTCCAATCCGGCCATTTTCGAAAAGGCGATTTCCGGCTCAGAGGAATACGCCGGCACTTTGGAGGATCTGGCGCGCTCGGGCAAGAGCGCGCAGGAAATCTACGAAGCGATCGCCATAGAAGATATCCAATGGGCTGCCGATTTGCTGCGCCCGGTTTACGAAGAGAGTGGGGGAGAGGATGGTTATGTATCGCTCGAGGTGTCGCCGCGCCTGGCCCAAGATACCCAGGCCACTATCGAGGAAGCCCTGCGTCTGGCCAGCCAGGTGGGGCGCAAGAACTTGATGATCAAAGTGCCGGGCACAGCGGCGGGCGTCCCCGCCGTCGAACACCTCATCGGCGAGGGCGTCAATGTCAATATCACTTTGCTTTTTGCCCGCGAAAACTATGAGCAAGTGGCCGCAGCTTATATCGCTGGTCTCGAAAAGCTAGCGGCGCGCGGCGGTGAGGTGGGCAGCGTAGCCAGTGTGGCCAGTTTTTTCATTAGCCGCATCGATACTTTGGTGGACCAGAAGATCGAAGAATGTCTGGGCGAGGTAGATACTGCCAGCGAGCGCCTGGCGCTGCGCAGTTTGCAGGGCAAGGTTGCCGTGGCCAATGCCAAGATGGCATATGCCAGTTATAAAGAGGCTTGTGCGTCGGAGCGCTGGCAGAAATTGGCCGCCGCCGGTGCTCGGCCCCAGCGTTTGCTCTGGGCCAGTACTAGTGCCAAGAACCCGGCTTACCGCGACGTGCTCTATGTCGAAGAGTTGATCGGTCCCGATACAGTCAATACCATGCCCCAGGCCACCTTGGAAGCCTTCCGCGACCACGGTGAGATCCGCTCGGCTCTAGAAGAGAATATAGAAGAAGCGCGCGATGTAATGGCCGGGTTGGAGGAATTGGGCCTGGCTATGAAGGAGATCACCGACCAATTGCAGGCAGATGCAGTGCGCCTCTTCGTCGAACCTTTTGACCAATTGCTGGCTGCTATCGAGACCCAGCGCCAAGCCGTGCCCAAGCGGGCTTAGGAGCGTCATGAGCAATATGTTTATGGCGTCCGAGCGCGTGCCCGATCCCTGCGCCCTGGTCATTTTTGGTGCCTCAGGCGATCTAACACGGCGCAAGTTGGTGCCGGCCATCTGGCACCTGGCCCAGCAGGGGCGCTTGCCTGATGCCTTCGCCTTGGTCGGGGTGGCCCGCCGCGAGTTGGACGACGAGGCTTTCCGCCAGCAGATGGCCGAGGCCCTAGTCGAATCCGTTGGCGCTATCGATCAGGCCGAACTGAATGTTTTCCTGTCCAAACTCTCCTATATGGCCGGTAGTCCCAATGACAGATCCACCTATGCGGAATTGCGCCGGCGCCTAGAACAAGTGGATGTCGAGCGCGGCACGCAAGGCAACCGCTGTTTCTACTGTTCGGTACCGCCGCAGGTTTACGGCGCCATCGCCGGCCAATTGGGCGCGGCGGGGCTCAGCCGCGAAAATGAAGAAGGCCAGGGCTGGTCACGCCTCATCGTCGAAAAACCTTTCGGCGACGATTTTGAGTCGGCCCGCGGCCTCAACGATACCCTGCACGACACCTTCGCCGAACACCAGATCTACCGCATCGACCACTACCTAGGCAAGGAGACGGTGCAGAATATTCTAGTTTTCCGTCTGGCCAACTCTATGTTTGAACCACTGTGGAACCGGCGCTACGTCAACCACGTGCAGATCACTGCGGCCGAGAGCGTGGGGGTGGAGCACCGCGCCGGTTATTATGACCACTACGGTGCCTTGCGCGATATGATTCAGAACCACCTGCTCCAAGTGTTGTGTGTCATCGCCATGGAGCCGCCCTCCTCTTTTGACGCCGAGAGCGTGCGCCTCGAAAAGCTCAAAGTGCTCAAGGCCATCCGTCCCTTCAGCATTGGCCAGGTCGACCAATTTGCCGTGCGCGGCCAATACGGCGCCGGTGAACTCGACAGCCAAAATGTAGTGGGTTATTTAGATGAGCCCGATGTGGCGTCCAATTCGCACACCGAGACCTTTGCGGCGGTAAAGTTTACTATCGATAATTGGCGCTGGCAGGGTGTGCCCTTCTACGTGCGCACGGGCAAGCGTTTGGCCAAGCGCGCCAGCGCCGTGACCTTGCAATTCCATCAGCCGCCGCACATGATTTTTCAGGACGGCGAGCATCTGAAGCCCAGCACTCTGACAATCCGCATCCAGCCGGAGGAGGGTATTTCTCTTTCCTTCAGCGGCAAGATTCCTGGTCCGGACGTGAATTTGGGCACGGTGAAGATGGATTTTTCCTATGCCGATACCTTTGGCGGACGCAGTCCCGAAGCGTACGAGACGCTGTTGCTGGACTGTTTTCTGGGCGACGGCACCCTGTACTCGAGCAGCGATTGGATTGAGAAATCGTGGGATTTACTCACACCTATTATAGAGGCCTGGGAGTCTAAGTCGGCGAGCCGCATGCCTACCTATGCGTCCGGGAGTTGGGGGCCCAAAGAGGCGGATGCCTTGTTCAATAGGGACTGGATGCGATGGGAGGAGCCGTGATTCTGGCCGGCGATGTAGGCGGGACCAAAACGTATCTAGCATTCTTCGATACACTGGAACACGGTTTTAAGCCGCTGGCGCAGGTTCGCTATTCCACTGCCGATTTTGCCGATCTCGGCACCTTGCTGGCGACTTTTGTCAAGGAGGTCGGATACCGTCCGGCGCGGGTGGTATTGGGGGTACCTGGTGCGGTGCGCCAGGTGCCGGTGCAGGCGGTAAATTTACCCTGGACGATTGACCCGGCCGATCTACGGCGAGCGCTGGACCTGGAGGCCGTGCATTTGCTCAACGATCTGCAGGCGACCTCCTATGGTACTCAGGTTTTGCAAAGCGAAGATGTGGTGGTACTGAACGAGGGGGGCACCGACGCGGAAGGCAATGTCGCCGTTATCGCTGCCGGCACAGGCCTGGGCGAGGGCGGTTTGTGTTGGAGTGGCGAGCGCTACGTGGCCATCGCCTCGGAGGGCGGCCACGCAGACTTTGCCCCGGCAAACGCGTTGCAAGCCGAATTGTGGGACTACCTGCACGAGCGTTTCGGTCACGTCAGTTGGGAGCGTTTGGTATCGGGCCCCGGTCTGGCGCATCTCTACGATTTTTTGCGGGACAGTGGGCGCGGCGGCGAGCAGGAGTGGCTGCGCCAAGAATTGCAGCAGGGCGATCGTTCGGACGCCATCTCGCGGGCGGCGCTGCAAGAGCGTTGTCCACTGGCGGTGGCTGCACTGGATCTGTTCATTGATCTATACGGAGCCGAAACAGGAAATCTGGCGCTGAAGTTGATAGCGACCGGTGGGGTTTTTGTCGGCGGGGGGATTGCGCCCAAAATCCTCGCTAGATTGCGGCAAGGGCGATTCATGGAAGCTTTTTTGGCCAAGGGGCGCATGCGCGAGGTGCTGCGTGAGGTACCGGTAAAGGTTGTAATCAACGACAAGACAGGACTTATGGGCGCGGCCTATTGGGGGTCGCAGCTAGAGAAGGGATAGAGACGATGGCTGGACGCGAATTGATCAAACGGGCGGAGAAGATACGCCTGGTGTTAATGGATGTGGACGGGGTGTGGACCGACGGTACTCTCTACTACGCCCCCGACGGTGGTGAAGTGGCCGAGTTTAAGGGGGTCAACGCGCAGGACGGTATGGGTTTGCGCTGGGCTCATGCGGCGGGGATTAAAACCGGCCTGATCAGCGGGCGTTCGGCGCCGGGGATCACCCACCGGGCCAAGATGCTGGGGGTGACCTATGTCTACCAGGAATACCTGGAGAAGATTCCGCCCTATGAAGAGATCTGCAAAGACGCCGGCGTCAGCGATGAGGAGGTGGCCTACATGGGTGACGACCTGCCCGACGTGCCTTTGATTCACCGTGTTGGTCTGGGGGTGGCGGTGGCCAACGCGCGCGCCGAAGTCAAGCGCGAAGCGGATTTTGTCACGCAGGCAGTGGGCGGCAGTGGGGCGATACGCGAGGTCTTGGAATTGATCATGCAGGCGCGGGGCATGTGGCAGGGCGTGCTGGATAGCTACGGAATCGAGTGAGCGTATGGCGCGGCTGAAGGTCGAGGAAGCGACGCGTTATATGCGGCGCAAGAACATTCTCTTCAAACACGATTTGGCGCAGAGCGCGGGGGTAGACTATATGGTGCTGCGCCAGATTTTCGAAGAAGGCAAGGAAGTGACTGAGGAGGAGGCGCGCCGACTCTGTGTGGCGCTTGGGTGCGATATTGAGGATATCTGCAGGTAATATTCATTCCGCTTTATCATCCGAGCCATAGGCAAGAGCGTGCTGGGCGAAGACGCCAAGTGCTAAGCGATCATTTGGAAGAGAAACCGTGAAAAAGCCCAATATCATCTACCTGCACTCGCACGATACGGGTCGTTACATCCAGCCTTACGGCCACAATGTGCCGACGCCCAATATGCAGCGCACCGATGATCCGCTATTAGACGGACCAATCGCGCCGCCCAGTGGGGCTAAAATAAATCCTTCCGACAGCTTGTCACCCCGCGAAGAACCAAAAGTGATTCCCTGATGAGAGAAGATACGTGAACGTTCCATTTGCAAAATTTCGCCGCGAAATTATCGATGCGGCGCCGCCGGGCAGTCACCTGGATATCACCCTGATCGCCGATGTGGACGGCGATGGTCGCGACGATATTATTATAGGTGGCAAAGAAGGCGAGGCCAATCTGTTCTGGTACAAGAATCCGACCTGGGAGTGCCATATTATGGCAGTGGCTGCCAATCTCGAAGCCGGGGGAGTGTGTCTTGATATCAGTGGCAATGGCCGACCCGATGTGGTGGCCGGCATGCAATACGGCGGCAATGAACTCTACTGGTTTGAAAACCCACAAGATCCAACGCAATTGTGGACCCAGCACCTCATTGAGGACCGCTTCCTCAAATACCACGACCAGGCCGTCGGCGATATCGACGGCGACGGCGAGTTAGAGATTCTCATTGCCTCGCAGCAAAGCGGGGTGGTGGCCTACTACGACATTCCGGCGGATCCGCGTCAGGCACCCTGGCCACGGGCGTGTTGTCACATCGTCGCCGAGGATATGGGCAATGTGGAGGGGCTGGCCATTGCCGATGTGGATGGCGACGGGCAGGCCGAAATTATCGCCGGTCCCAATATCTTTCACCGCAGCGGCGCCGGTTGGCAACGCCAGCATTTTGGCGCTGATTTTTCTAAAACGCGCGTCGCTGTGGCAGATCTGGATGACGATGGTAAGGTAGAGATCGTCTTGAGCGAGGGCGAGAGCGATCCTGGGCGGTTAGCAATCTGTCGGCCACCGAACTGGGAACCGGAAATCCTGTTGGACGATCTCTTCCACCCGCACAGTCTGGATATCGCCGATTTGAATTACGACGGCTTGCCGGACATCTTTGTGGCAGAAATGGGACTGGGGAAAAACGACGATCCGCGCATGATGGTATTGCTGAACCAAGGAGAGGGGTCCTTTGTGCCGCAAGTTTTCCAACGCGGCGTGCCGGTGCACGAGGCCAAGGTGGCCGATCTGATGGGCTATGGTAGACAGGACATCGTCGGCAAACCCTACCATCCCGAGTGCCACGTAGATGTGTGGTACTGCGAATAGGGCGCAATCCCGCCTTTGCCAAGTTTCAACTTCCGATCAAAATAAAAAAACGCCCTGGACTCTGAGTGGGGGATCCAGGGCGTTCCGCAGGGCAAGGCCAGTGGACAGGGATATTAGTCCGCTCGTAATGTAGCGTAGGCCTTGATAGTTCCCCACGAACCGGGTTCGACCAGAGTGCGTTCATCCTGAACAGTAATGGCCAAACCCTTGACGGCGGTGAAGCGTTGTTCGGTCCACCCGTCCGCCAAGACCAAACGCGTTTCGAGGATGGGATTGGAAGTAATGCGCACTTGCGAGGTGTCGGCGGTTTTGACGCAGAGCAGTTTAAAGCGGGCGACTACCCCCTTGCCGCTGCGGGCGCGGTCCTGACCAGGTCCTACGACCAGGGAATAAGTGAGCATCTGAGCGTCATTTTGCATACCCTGCAATTCTTCGGCCGAGAGCAGGGCATTGCCGGCTTCGGTGGCTCCCTCGAAGAGGGGGCCTAGGCGGAAGGGGCGCAGGTCTGCTTCGTTGTCTGGATTGGTGTCGATGACTTCAAAGCAATAGGGAATGCTGACGTATAAGGACAGGCCAGCTGCGGCAAAACGTCCTAAATTGGCCTGCACTTCGATTTCTATCACATCGCCGATCTGTGCTTCGACTTCAGTCATCCCTGTAGTTCTTTCGAACAATTGCAGGGTTTGTGCCGCGGCCGTGACACTACCTAGAAGCACCCAGACTAAAGCGGCAAATAGGGGATAAGTTGCCATAAGTATATTCCTCCTGTTCGTAGATATCGGCGATTTCCGTCCTCTACTTTAATTTTCCGCGGAATTTTTTTCATGACAATTGTATAAATTGTTTAAAAACATATAGATATAGTATATAAAAATTTTACTATTTTGTTCGGAGTTGCATACTTTGAGCATGTGGGAGAGAATTTTAGTCTCGATTTGGTGCGGAATTTTTCTGCAGTATCTATAAATACGGTCGAAGCCGGATCGTCAACTCGGAATGGATTCCAACTCTTCCCAGCGCCGGTAAGCCGTCGCCAACTCATCCTCCAAGGCGGCCAGGCGATCTCGAGCAGTGGCTATCTCGGGACCGTCGCCCTGGTAGAAGGTGGGGTCGGCCATATTGACGTAGAGTGCTTCCCGTTCTTCCTCCAGCGCTTCGATGCGAGAGGGCAAGTTTTCCAATTCGCGGTTTTCTTTGAACGTCAGTTTGCGCGGGCGCTGGCGCGGACTGGCCGCTTTTTTTTCTTTTGTATTTTCTTGCTTTGCTGCGGGCTGTGGGCGTTGGCGCAAGTAGTCGTCATAGCCGCCCACGTATTCCTTGATGTCGCCGTTGCCTGCAAAAGCCAGAGTAGAGGTGACCACATTGTTGAGAAAGGCGCGGTCGTGGCTGACCAGCAGTAGGGTGCCCGAGTATTGCACCAATAACTCCTCGAGCAATTCCAAGGTTTCTATATCCAGGTCGTTGGTGGGTTCGTCCATGATTAGGAGATTGGCGGGGCGGGCAAAGAGGCGGGCTAGCAAGAGGCGGTTGCGTTCGCCGCCCGAGAGCATGTGCACGGGACTGCGCGTCTGTGCGGGCGGGAAGAGGAAATCGCCCAGGTAACCAATGACGTGTCGCTGTCTGCCGTCGATGGTTATGTGGTCGCTGTCGCTAACATTTTCTAACACCGAACGGTTTTCGTCCAATTGGCTGCGCATCTGGTCGAAGTGGACCCATTGTAAATGGGTACCGTGGCGCACGCTGCCTTGCTGGGGCGCTAACTCGCCGATGAGCAGGCGCAGCAAGGTGGTTTTGCCGGTGCCGTTGGGGCCGATAAAGCCTATTTTGTCGCCGCGCGCGATAAGTGTAGAGAAGTTGCGCACAATGGGATTGTCGCCATAGGAAAAGTGTAATCCTTTGGCTTCAATAACCAATTTGCCGGAGCGTTCGGCTTCCTGTAATTGCAAAAGTGCCGAGCCCGTCTGGGTGCGGCGTTCTTGGCGTTCTTGACGCATTTGCAGCAGGGCACGCACCCGCCCTTCATTGCGCGTGCGGCGGGCGCGTACGCCCTGGCGGATCCAGATTTCCTCCTGTGCCATTTTGCGGTCCTGCAGGGCTTGTTGGGTTTCTTCTTGGCGCAACTGCTCTTCGCGGCGCTGCAGGAATGTGTCGTAGGTGCAGCGGTAATTGGTAAGTTTGCCGCGCTCGAGTTCGACTAGGCGCGTGGCCAACCGGCGTACCAGGGCGCGGTCGTGGCTGACAAAGAGCAGGGCGCCAGCAAAGCGCAGGAGGAAGTCTTCCAGCCAGGCGATAGCGTCTAGGTCGAGGTGGTTGGTAGGTTCGTCGAGTAGCAGGAGGTCGGGTTGGCGCACCAGGGCGCGGGCCAGTAGGACGCGGCGCTGGAGGCCGCCAGAGAGGGTGGGAAATTCGCTCTGTGGCTCCAGCCCTAGACGCGAGACGACGGTGTCGACCAGTCGACCGGCGTGGTTTTCGTCTTCGGCATCGCCCGGACGCAGGCCGGTGGTGATTACTGCGGCGGTGGAACCGGACGTTGCGGGTGGCACGTCTTGATCTAGGCGGGCACAGCGCGCCTTTTGCTGCAGGGCGATGGTACCAGCGTCGGGAGGCAGGTCGCCGGCGACCGCTTTCATCAGAGTGGATTTACCGGCGCCGTTGCGTCCGATCAAGCAGATGCGTTCGCCGGCCTCTATTTGTAGGTCGACTCCGTCGAGGATGGGAGCGCCGCCAAAGGCGATGTGTACGTCGCGGATATTTAGCAGAGCCATGAAAGCAAAAGGGCGAGCGCGCCGACTAAAATTAATAGGGCGTCGATTTGTCGGTTAAAGGGCATAGCACGCCGTTTGCAGATAGTTCATCTATGCCTTTTGTCGGGCGTCTGCGGATTTCATTTTTGAGTGACGGCGAAGTAGTGGTCTACCGTTGCGAGGAATTCGTCGGTGCTCACTTGGCGGTAGGATTCCACATAGAGCAGCTCGTGCTCAACTTGGGAACGAGCGTATTTCGCCGGTGTCTCGGTGTACTGGAGGACGCTGTCGACGCTCGTTTGTACGATATCCTCAACTTTCTGGCTGGCGCGAATTTCGATAGTAGGTGATTTGGAATTGTAATAGAACACGCTCTTGAGCCGGGCGGGTAGTAAGTCGCGCACATAGGTGGGCAGGGGGGCTTCGTTTTCTTCAGGGAAATGGTCCTCGGGCCAGAAGAGCCGGCTGATGTGGGAGGCAAAGACGCGTTCCAGCATGCTAGTGGCTGTGGTCGATGCCATAATCCATTGCGAGTCGGGCCACACGTCGAGGTTGCCCCAAGAGGCGCCAATAGCCTTGCGCTCCAGCGGGCGGTGGCCGCCGCGCGTAGAGATTCCGTCGGGATTGGCGGCGATGATGGCAAAGTGTTGTGGATAGTTGTAGAATTCCCCGCCGTGTGCCCGGTAGATATCGTAGAAGGCGGTGGTGATGCCCAATAAGGCGTAGGCCGAGTGGAATACGCCGTCTTCTATATGGGGGCAGACTACGCCGACGCGGTCGAGTTGACTATAAGCGGGGCAGAAGGCATCAAAATCGACTTGGGTGCTGCCGCCAGGGGTGGGGCAGCGGTACTGGAAATCGTCGGCTGCGAAGGCTTCACTAGTATGCATATCAGCGTTGGCGTACGAACTTTTGGATGCGTCCGTCTGTCTGCACCTCGCCGACGTAGAGATCGCCGCGCGAATCGGTCCAGATGCCGTGGGGGCAGCCGAGAAATTCGCCGGGGGCGTCGATGCGGGCGCCGCTGCCCCATGCGGCGAGGCGTTCGCCGGCAAAATTGAGGATGCTGATGCGCTGGTCGAGTTCGGCGACGTAGACGATGTCGTCGGTGTCGAAGAAGAGCGTGTCAGGTTGGTTAAAACCGCCCCACTCGGTCTGGTAATTGCCATCGGTGTCGAAGAACTGGATGCGGTTATTGGCGCGGTCTGCTACCCAGACGCGGTCGTGGCGATCGACGCGCACGCAGTGGGGCAAGTCAAACTCCCCCGGGCCGTTACCCGGGCTGCCCCAGGATTTGATCCACTCGCCGTCGGCGCTGTACTTGTGAATACGCGCGTTGTCGTAGCCATCCGAGATGTATATGTCCCCTTTGGAGTCGAAGCCGATGTCGGTGGGTAGGCGGAAGGGTTGGCCGTCTTCGCCCTCTTGATCGGGCGTGCCTAGAGTCAAAAGCAATTCGCCGGTGGCGGTGAATTTGCGCATGCAATGGGTCTCGCGCTCGATGCAGTAAACGTGGTCTTCGGCGTCGATAAAGATGCCGTGGGCGTCTTTGAGCACCTCGTCGCCCCAGGCGGAAAGAAAATTGCCCTCGCGGTCGAAGACGACCATAGGATGCTCGCTGCGGCTGTAGACGTAGACGCGATCCTGTGAGTCGACGGCCACGGCTGGAATCCAGCCGAAACTCCAGCCTGCGGGCAGATTGAACCAGTGCTCTTGGACTTGGTAAGTATAATCGCCGGTGCCTACTTGCATGATCGCTCCTTACTGTGTTGGAGAGCATAAGACAGGCTCAAGATAAACAAGATCCAGTCTGCCGCCAAATGTGGCACGAGCGATATTTTTTGGGTTTACAGGCTATATTTTGTATATTGGACGGTCCAATTGCGTTTTTTGTGATATGCCTCACTGCTCTTATCGTTGCATGAGTTTACTTAATAATGTAATGAGGTGCATGAGTCGATTTGTGTAAATCTAAAGAACATCAAGCGCATTCTTGTTAAAGTTTTGAGCGTTTACCCTAGAGAAGGAGGGATTATCATGCTCAAGAAAATGACGGTTATAGTCGGTATAGCGCTGCTTTGCGCCCCGTACGCTTTTGCCGACGACCACGAAGGAGGCGAAATGCCACCGGAAGGCGATATGCCGCAGCTAATGCTGGCGCCGCCGCCGGAGACGGAAAAACCCGATGATGTCGGCGAGCCGCCGCCGGAAGACGG
>Ga0114996_10001182_pt1 | contig 35524 bp, 27 predicted proteins | sample ArcticOcean_MG_C_4_FD_87039 | JGI IMG/M metagenome (GOLD analysis project Ga0114996, IMG submission 87039) | Marine microbial communities from western Arctic Ocean - ArcticOcean_MG_CB4_134 | ecosystem: Environmental > Aquatic > Marine > Oceanic | place: Arctic Ocean: Canada Basin | collected... | reverse complement strand
AGAGCTCTCCTCAAATCTCCTGCGCCCACGACGGATAGAGACCGAACTGTCTCACGACGTTCTGAACCCAGCTCGCGTGCCGCTTTAACCGGCGAACAGACGGACCCTTGGGACCTTCTTCAGCCCCAGGATGCGACGAGCCGACATCGAGGTGCCAAACCTTGCCGTCGATGTGAACTCTTGGGCAAGATAAGCCTGTTATCCCCGGGGTAGCTTTTATCCGATAAGCCACGGCCCTTCCACACGGAACCGTAGGATCACTTTGACCTGCTTTCGCACCTGCTCGACTTGTATGTCTCGCAGTCAAGCCCCCTTATGCCAATGCACTCCACGGGCGATTTCCATCCGCCCTGAGGGGACCTTTGTGCGCCTCCGTTACCTTTTGGGAGGCGACTGCCCCAGTCAAACTACCCACCAGGCATGGTCCCCTGGCCTATCCAGGGTTAGGACCAGAAAAATGAAAGGGTGGTATTTCAACGACGGCTCCACCCCGACTAGCGTCGGGACTTCATAGCCTCCCACCTATACTACACATTCATGCCTCCAGACCAATGCCAAGCTATAGTAAAGCTCCACGGGGTCTTTTTGTCCTGTCGCGGGTTGCCCGCATCTTCACGGGCATTGCAATTTCGCCGAGTCCCTCGTTGAGACAGCGCTCAAGTCGTTACGCCATTCGTGCGGGTCGGAACTTACCCGACAAGGGACTTCGCTACCTTAGGACCGTTATAGTTACGGCCGCCGTTCACTGGGGCTTCAGTTTGGAGCTTCTCCCGAAGGATAACCCCGCCCCTTAACCTTCCAGCACTGGGCAGGCGTCAGCGCCTATACTTAGGGTTTCCCCTTTGCAGACACCTATGTTTTTGTTAAACAGTCGCTTGAGCTAATTTGTTGCATCCCACAAGCGCTCCATCCAGAAACGGATTTCACGCCATGGGAACCCCTTATCCCGAAGTTACGGGGTCGTTTTGCCGAATTCCTTAACGAGGGTTCTCTCGATCGCCTTGGGACTTTTATCCCTGTCTACCAGTGTCGGTTTGCGGTACGGACACCACTACCACATAGCAACGAGGCTTTTCTAGACGGTATAGGGTCAGTGGAATTCCCTAGGTTAACCCTAGAGTTTCCTGCCCCCTCAGCTCGTAACGCTGGAGTGGATTTGCCTGCTCCAGCATGGCCTACGGGGAAGGACGCACCATGTCCAATGGGCACGCTCCACCTACCTTTCCGTGTCCCCTCTTTGCTTTAAACGAGGTAACGGTGGTGTAGGAATTTTGACCTACTGTCCATCGCCTGCGCCTTGCGGCCTCGGCTTAGGCCCGACTAACCCTACGTCGAAAGACGTTGCGTAGGAAACCTCAGACTTTCGGCGTCTCGGATTTTCACCGAGATATACGCTACTCATGCCGGCATTCTCACTTCTGCACGCTCCACCACACCTTACGATGCAGCTTCTCTGCCTGCAGAACGCTCCCCTACCCAGTACTGATAAATCAGTACTGCCACAGCTTCGGTGACACGCTTGAGCCCCGTTACATTTTCGGCGCGGAATCCCTCGGCCAGTGAGCTATTACGCACTCTTCAAAGGATGACTGCTTCTAAGCCAACCTCCTGGCTGTTTTTGCGACTCCACTTCCTTTCACACTAAGCGTGTACTTAGGGACCTTAGCTGGTGGTCTGGGCTGTTTCCCTCTCGACAATGAAGCTTATCCCCCACTGTCTCACTCCTGAAGTACGAGCTTGAGGCATTCGTGGTTTGGTTGGGTTTGCTAAGCTCACGCCCGCTAGCCCATCCAGAGCCCTACCTCCTCAAGTCAATCTTCAAGGCTGCACCTAAATGCATTTCGGGGAGAACGAGCTATTTCCAAGTTCGTTTGGCATTTCACCTCTACCCACAGCTCATCCCATAATTTTGTAACATTAACGGGTTCGAGCTTTCACTCCGAGACTATCGGAGCTTCACTCTGGCCATGGGTAGCTCACCTGGTTTCGCGTCTACTAGACGCAACTATCGCGCTATTAACACTCGCTTTCGCTACGGCTTCCTTCGACAACGAAGTTAACCTTGCTACGCCTAAGTAACTCGCCGGCTCATTCTTCAATAGGCACGCCGTCATCCCGATAAATCGGGACTCCGACTGTATGTAGGCTCGCGGTTTCAGATCTATTTCACTCCCCTTCCGGGGTTCTTTTCACCTTTCCCTCACGGTACTAGTTCGCTATCGGTCGCTAAGGGTATTTAGCCTTGGAGGGTGGTCCCCCCAGGTTCCCGCAGGATTTCTCGTGTCCCGCGGTACTCAAGATGACATCAGGAGCTCTCAATCTTTCGCCTAAGGGGCTCTCACCCGCTACGGCAATCCCGTTCCATGGATTTTCGGCTAGATATCAAGTTTCTTACTCCTTTGAGGATGCTGGGGCTCCTCTAGACGATCTTACAACCCCTGTAAGACATGAGCTCCCAGGCCGTGAGGCCTTACAGGTTTGGGCTGTTCCCATTTCGTTCGCCACTACTCCGGGAATCTCTTTTGATTTATTTTCCTCGGGGTACTTAGATGTTTCAGTTCCCCCACTTACCCCTTCTAGCCTAAGGGTTCAGCTAGAAGTCTCCGATGTTATATCGAAGGGGTTCCCCCATTCGGGAATCCCCGGCTAAGCCAACTAGACGGCTCACCGAGGCTTATCGCAGTCTTGCTACGCCCTTCTTCGGCCCTTAGCGCCAAGGCATCCACCGCGAGCCCTTAGTAGCTTGATCCACATAAAGACCCGGACAGAACCTTTCTCTATTGATTCTTATTCTATTTTTAATGTGCAAAAGGGCGGCACCCAACTAAAACCAAGTCAACGCCTTAGTTAAATCTGGGTTAATTCCGCTTTCAGGTAATGAGTTTTGCCCAAAAGCTGACTCTTTATTAAACCTGACGTCCTAATATATCAACGCGACAGCTCTGCAGTCAAGAGCAGCGCCTGGTAATTTCGGTTGTTTTGTAAATTCCTTAAGAGAGGCGTATCGTGCATCTTGACCCTTATTTACCCTATTTCTATAATGCTGTCACTTAAGAACCAGAGATCCCTATCATAGGAGACAAGAAATGACTAACGAACAGACCCTATTGAGCCCAGATACCGTAATAAAGCAGTTCAAGAAAAATGGCATCACTCATGTTGTTTGGCTTCCTGACAGCGAAACAAACTGGATGTACCTTGCCATGCAAAAAGAATCTGGCATTGACCTTGTCCCGGTCACTAGAGAGGGTGAAACCATGGCAATAGCAGCCGGACTATACATCGGAGGGAAAAAGCCAATTTGCCTAATTCAAAATACTGGCATGTTCGAGTCTGGAGACTCGATAAGAGGTATCGCACTTGACATTAACCTGCCTGTAGTACTTATGGTCGGCTATCGTGGATGGACCAGACATGGAGTTACTACGGACTCTGCCGCAAAGTTCACAGAGCCTATACTAGACGCCTGGGGAATTAACTACTACCTTGTCGAAGGTGACGCTGACGCTGACCGCATAACCACCGCTTTCGAAGAAGCAGACGCCACCAACCGACCAGTCGCAGTCTTGGTAGGGGATGAGTTCCATGGGTTTAATCGTCCCGTTTTGAGTACTGACGAATCTGCTTAAGCAATTAGGGGGCACAAAATGAAGCTTATCGAAGCCTTCCAAACAATAGAAGCCTTGCAAAAAGATTCCATCATGATCGTATGCCAAGAAGGTCGCGTACCCTGGGAGTCTCTGGCGCCAAACTTGGACCTTTACATACCATTCGTTGGCTCGATGGGCAAAGGCTCCTCTCTAGCGCTCGGTATCGCTCTTGCACGCCCCGACCGCCGCGTTGTGGTCCTAGATGGAGATGGCAGCCTGCTAATGAACTTAGGATCCTTAGTAACTATAGCAGGTAAATCTCCTAAGAACCTCTGCCACATGGTTGTAGAAAATGGCATATATGCCGGAACTGGGGGACAACCTATTCCAAACGCTGGCAAAACATCTTTCACTGGAATGGCCAAAGCAGCGGGTTACGCAGCAACTTACGAGTTTGACGACCTAGAAGAATTCTCAATAAAGGCACCCGAAGCTATGTATACCGAAGGTCCTGTTTTCGTATCCCTAAAAGTGGATCCAGAGCCTGAAATGCGCCCCATGGCAACACGCCCATTGGGCCGCCCAATGCGACAGGGAATCTACGTCGTTAGAGATACACTTGCAGCGTCGTAGCTAATATTAACTTCCGTCACGCCTTAACATTACGGAAACTTGGCGCTGCGAGCCTTGGCCGACACTCTCAGAGGTTACTGAAGGATGGTCAGAAAGCGCCATATGTATTACACGACGCTCGGCCGGAGACATAGGCTCTAGTGTAATTGGCTTTCCTCCCCTTTTAACTCTGTCAGCCGTCCTAGAAGCCAGCGCCTCAAGCGATTTGCCTCGCCGCTCTTTATAATTCTCAACATCAATAACTACTACCGGATGCGACTGAACAATTTTGTTCAAGCCGAGATTGACCAAGTACTGAAAAGCCTGAAGTGTCTCGCCACGCTTACCGATGAGTAATGCAGAGTCTTCCCCTTGCATATCTATAACTGGTCCTTCCTCTTCATTTCCAGAAAATCTTATGGTCGCAAGGACAGATACGCCCATTTTGAGGATTAGCGAATTGATAGCGCCCAATGCCATGGAAGCCAAGCCTTGGTCAGAGGTTAATCGAGTAACACTAACTCGCGCTTGCTCTCCTCCTATGCCAAAAAAGCCTGGCCGTCCTTGACTAACGACCTCTACGCCGACCTCCTCTCGATCGGCGTCTAGTTCCCTTAATGCGATTTCTAGAGCCTCCTCTATCGTCGCCGCGCTGATCTGAATACTGTCTTTCTCCATCTTCAGTAGCCTCCTCTCCTAATGACGCCTGGGCATCAACATCAACAGCCTCTACTCCAGGCCTAGCATCTGTTGTATCAGGTGCTTTTCGGGATGGCATCAAACCACCCCATCCTGTAACAAAATATTGAATGACCACGCCTATTATATTCGACGAAAACCAGTAAAGCGGCAAACCCGCCGGAAGCGAAAGGGTAAAGAATCCGAACATAACAGGCATCATCCATAACATCATCCTATTTGTGGAAGCCTGGCGTGGATCCGCTGCCGCAGGTGTGCTCATTTTTTGCATGACCCACATTGAGGCCCCGACAAAAATTGCCATTACGTAAGTAATTGGAGACGTCTCTGCAGATGCTAGGTTCAAACCCAGGAAATGACTGTTCAAAGGCACTACTTGATTCACAAGTGGAATCCAAGAATACAAGTGCTGTGACAGCCCTGCTAGAGATTCAGGGCTCGTGGGGAGAACTTGAATGATAGCCATATACAGGCCTATCCAAATAGGAAATTGAATGACCAATGGACCCAAGCACCCTATGGGGCTGACTCCCGATTCTTTGTAGAGCTTCATAGTCTCTTGGGAAAGCCTAGCCCGATCCTTACCGTACCTTTCCTGAATCAATTTCAGTTTAGGTTGAAGGGCACTCATCTTCTGGGTTGATCGTATCTGACGGAGAGTAAGTGGCAAGGTGGCCAGCCTTACAACAATTGTGAAAACCACTATCGTCACGCCAAAGTTTCTTCCCAAAACGGCGTATAGAAGCACCAATCCGTTCAATAACGGGTCAAGAATCAAAGTGTTCCAAATTAGGCCTAATATTTCCATTTAGTTTTTATCTATCTTCCAAATATTTGTCCGACACGTCCTGTTCCCAGAGTTTCTGCATTTGCTTGCCATCCAAAGCTATTACTTTTCTATCCATCTGATTGAGATAAATAACATCCGAGTGAACCAATATGTCTGCGTTTATCTCCCCTCTAGCCTCATAAGGAAAGCCCTCCTCATTACCAGACGCGCCTTCCAATATCACCACGGCTCCAGCGCGTGAAGCGACCACTAGCTTCCCGTCCAGCACCCCAGGCTTTGCAATGATAGGATCACTGAATAGCTCTTTATATGACCATACTTCTCTACCAGTGTGCGGATTAATTCCATACACGCTCCCACTCGTAGTAGTTGCACAAATCACACTCTCGCTACAAGTTACAGGGGCAGCCCAAAACCAGCCATCTCCAATAAAAGGCTGCTCCCACGCAGGTCTCCCACTAAACGCATTCAGCGCATAAAAGTTCCCGTCGAATGACCCGAAGAAGACCTTGTCTCCATGCACTATAGGAGAGGTAATAATCGCACCATCAGCGAGAAACGGGCGATCCCATTTGAGTTCACCTTTTTGGAGGGACAAAGCATAAAACTTGTGATCAAACGACCCCACGTAAACGACCGAATCTACGACGGTCGGGGCAGACCAGACCGCGTTTCCCGCCTTGAACTCCCATCTTAATTCTCCAGTTGGCGCGTCTAATGCTCTAATTACTCCCTCGGAGTCGCCAAAGATGACTAGCCCACCTGCAACGGTTGGGCCACCGACTATATTCCCAACCTGGCTTTCTCTCCGTTTAGGGAAGCGCCACAGGGGTTTTAAATCTATGGCATTTAGCGCTAGTACTTTACCATCGAAATAAGCCACAAAAACCCTGTCTCCGTCATAGTGTGGGGTTCCGTAAATTGGACCTGCTGGGTCTTCAGTGACACTAGGATAGGTTAGAGGTCCTGTTTTCGAGGACAATATCCTCCCGTCAGACCCATCAAGACCAACCACGCGACCGTCCCTGGTAGCTACATAAAAGCCCTCATCAGAACCCGAGACTCCAGACCATCCCCCCGTCAAACGGAACTGATCCTGAACACATCCTGTACTGAAGATAAGCACCACGCCAGCTATCCATGCCAATTTTTTTATCTTCACAACGACACTCGTTCTATTCTAGGCCTCTGCTTTTTTTGCGGAGGCACCGGGTTGTGCCCAGCGGGACCCCACGGGCCACAACTAACTAAGCGCCTAAGGGTCAATATCGCTCCATGTATGGCACCGAATTGCTCAATTGACTCATAAGCATACTGGGAACATGTCGGGGCATACCGGCAAGAAGTTGGCCAGTACGGTGACAAAACAGTCTGATAAATTTTGATTAACCGAAGGAGAACGAGTTTCATTTGAATTTGTGTATCTGGGATAATTACGTGCCCCCAATCTTCCTTGAAGCCTTCTTTATCGCTTCTTCCAATTCCTTATACGTGGCGCTCGCTGCCGGAGCACGAGCCATAACCACTACATCATAGCCCACTGGAAGGGGAATCCCCCTTATTGCCTCTCTAAGCCTACGCTTCACCAAATTCCTTACCACCGCATTCCCAATCCGCTTTCCTACAGAGACACCCATTCTAGTTGTTTCTGTAGCGTTAGAGTTAGCCCAAATAACTACCAATCGGCTGGGCCAGCTGCGCCCAGACTCGCGAACCGCCCTAAAATCGGAAGGCTTCCTGAGGCGATAGTCCTTAGTAAAGGGGAGCATCCTTAAGCTTTATTGGCTCTGGTTTCTAAACGGTAAGTTCGTGTCGACCCTTGAGTCTGCGCCTGCGCAGAACCTCACGGCCTCCTCTCGTACTCATACGATGCATAAAACCATGCCTTCGCTGGCGTCTCCGTTTCTTGGGTTGGTAAGTCCTTTTAGGCATTGGTCAAAATCTGACAAAATTGCAAGTCCGAATTATACGTGCCGCTAATATCGAGTGTCAAACCCGACTCTCTTTTTATATGGCAATTATCTTACCGGCTGTGTATATTTTGTGTATATTTAATGCGACTTTACCATGTCAATGTCTGTAGGGGTATAAAATAATAATTCAATGTCACCATCAAAGAAATCACGGCTCGACCTTATATTAGTAGAACGAGAGATGGCCATGAGCCGCCATCAAGCCCAAGCCCTCGCTCTGGCTGGAAAGGTCACCGTGAACGGGCATAAAGTTGATAAGCCAGGGCACTCAGTCGCAGCAGATTCCCATATTGAGATCGCTGAAGGGGATAAGTTTGTTAGTCGGGGTGGGTTCAAATTGGAGCACGCCTTAAACACATTTGACATCAACGTGGAGAGCAGGGTAGTTCTAGACATTGGCGCGTCAACTGGTGGGTTCACCGACTGCCTAATTCAAAGAGGGGTTTCGAAAGTTTACGCCGTCGATGTAGGAAAGGGGCAAATTCACCAGAAACTCCGAGACAATCCAACGGTAGTTGTTATGGAAAAACTCAACGCACGAAACCCGTTCAGCTTACCTGAGTCAGTTCAAATAGTAGTTATCGATGTCTCATTCATATCACTTATTTTGATTCTACCGGAGGCGGTCCGACATCTGGCTCCAAATGGGCAAATTCTCGCGTTGGTTAAGCCACAATTCGAAGCGAAGCCATACCAAGTCGGGAAAGGTGGTATCGTCCGCAGCCCGCAAACACATGCGGAAACCATTTCAAAAATAGCCCTGCAGACAATCCAACACGGCCTAAGGTTCAGGGGTGCAACTCGCACGCCCATACTCAGAAACGGGCAGAACAAAGAGTTCTTTATATGGGCTCAGTTGCCCTCCTAACTGCCTCTATGCTGCGTCCAATAGCTCCATAAGTGAGGAAATCTGATTCAGCGCCCAATCAAGGATTTCGTACCATCCAGAATCAAGATGATTGAGATTGACTCGAATCATCCTGTTGCCCACCTCAAAGTTTGCCCCAAGCTTTGATTGCAGAACGCCCCTAGCCCCTCCCACTTGATTTCGCAATCTTATCAAGAATTCATTTCCTACCTTACTTATGGACTCTATCCCAATCCTCGAACACACAAGTTTTATTCTGACAACGTCAAAAAGGTTAAGTGCTGCTGCCGGCAATGAGCCATACCTGTCAGCAATCTCTTTTTGGATTTGCGTAACCTCTTCCAGCTTGCGAGCGTCCGATATCCGTTGATAAAAGGCCAGCCTGCTGGACAAATCACTCACATACGAATCCGGAATCATTGCCGGTATCTTCAGGTCGATGCTTGTCTCGATATTACCTAAGGACATCAGCTCAACCATATCTCCCCCAGCCTTCACTTCTTCTACCGCTTGGGAAAGTAAACGCTGATACATATCAAAGCCTATGGCATGTATGTGGCCACTCTGTTCTGATCCAAGAACTTGCCCTGCGCCTCTGATCTCCAAATCTTTCATAGCTATTCTGAATCCTGCCCCCAAAGATGTAGCAGCAAGGATGGTCTCTAGGCGTTTCTGCGCCGTTTCGGTAATTTGCTGGTTCCGATTGATTAGGAAATAGGCATAAGACCTCTGATTCCCTCTCCCAATACGCCCCCTGAGTTGATACAGTTGCGCCAAGCCTAAAGCGTCCGCTCGTTCAACAATCAACGTGTTTACTGTCGATAAATCCAGCCCTGATTCTATGATAGTCGTACAAACGAGCACGTTTTTTTCTCCCCGCATGAAAGCTGCCATCTCTTGCTCCAGCCGATCTTCCGGCATGCGCCCATGAGCTACCCCAACTGAAGCTTCAGGGACAAGACGCTCTATCTGATTAAACACCGCGGGCAGTGTTTTTATACGATTGTGCAAGTAGTAAACCTGTCCCCCCCTCTCAAGCTCCCGTATTATTGCCTCCCTGATTAAATCATCGTTCTTTTCGGCAACATACGTTTTAATCGGGAGTCGTTCTTCAGGTGGCGTCTCCATAGTGCTCATGTCACGAATACCGGAAAGAACCATATGCAGCGTCCTAGGTATCGGAGTGGCAGTAAGTGCAAGCACATCTATGTGAGCGCGCATCTTTTTCAAGCGCTCCTTATGATCAACTCCGAACTTATGCTCTTCATCTATTATGGCTAAACCCAAATCTTTGAATCCCACATCTCTCTGAAGCAAGCGGTGAGTGCCAATACATATGTCCAATTTCCCATCAGCCAAATTTCGCAGAACGTGTTTTTGTTCCTTAATCGATCGAAATCGACTAAGAACATCTACCGTAACTGGGTATGGACTCAACCTTTCTCTAAACGTCTCGTAATGTTGCTGCGCCAAGACGGTTGTCGGCGCCAGTATCGCCACCTGTTTGCCCCCAGCCACCGCTTTAAATGCCGCCCTTAAAGCAATTTCCGTTTTCCCATACCCAACATCCCCGGCGATAAGCCTATCCATCGGCCTTGCCTGCTCCATGTCTCGTTTAACCTGGTTTATGGTAAGCAGCTGATCAGGGGTTTCCTCATAAGGAAATGCGTCTTCAATCTCCATTTGCCAAGGAGTGTCTTCGGGAAATGCTATGCCTTTTGCAGCTTCCCTTTCCGCGTAAAGCTCAAGCAAGTCTTTTGCGATGTCACGGGCCGATTTTTGCACCCTCTGTTTTGTACGCGTCCATTCCTGAGTATTCAGCCTAGTGAGAGATGGACTTTTGTCACCTGGAGCCAAGTATCGACTGATTCGATTGGCGTGATCTGAGGGCACATATAATTTGTCTCCTCCAGCGTAATCAAGAATCAAATACTCCTTCTCATCATCACCCTGAGTCATTACGGTTGACCCAGAGAACTTCGCTACTCCATGATCAATGTGAACAACAAATGATCCTGGTTCCAGTTCACTCGTTAACGTACTGCTTAGAGAGTTTTTCCCTCTTCTTGGTCGCGCCACTTTACTGCTACCGAAAATCTCTAGGTCTGTAAACAAAGAAGTTTCTTCAAGTCCCGGCAATATCCACCCACCCGTAAGTGAACCACGCACTATAGAAATTGACCCTAAAGGTGGTAATGTTTTTATCTGGTCCGTAGATATCACACCCATTTCATTTTCTGCCAAAATGCTTTGAAGCCTTTGTGAATGATGGGTGGCAATCAGGACTCGCTGTCCAGATCTTTGTCGTGCCCCTATCTCATCGATAAAACTTCCCATCTGTCGCTGAAACGTTGGAACCGAAAGGAACGGGAATTCTATCGAGTCTTCCGCTCTCCAGCGGCTTAGTTCAAGCTTTTTTGATATGCCATCCAATTGTTCTGAAACTTCTGCCCAGCTATAGCAGGGTGACGGCAATTTCCTTGGTATTTCCCCTCGCAAACTTTTCTCCGTTTCCAATTCATAAGTTCGCCTGTCCAAGTCCTTTATCGCAACTTCTATAGAGGCTGGCTCGTCTATAACGAATAGCGAATCAGAGGGAAAGAAATCGAAGAGCGACGCCTGGTTGAACAGTCCTGAATAAACTGCCTCATTTTCAACCTGATGCCCGGAAAGAATCAAAGAGATTTCTTCTTTGATTCTTTCCTGGGCCTCTCTAGGGCAGCTTGAAAAGTCTAGCTCTGAAACCAACTTCTCAAACTGCCCTGGTTCCTCTGTATTGTGAATTTGCTCCTTAGCTGGTATTACAGTTATTTGATGGATTTCCCCCAAAGAACGCTGGGTTCCTACATCAAAGAATCGTATACTTTCAACAGTGTTTTCCAAGAATTCCAATCTCGTAGGGAAATGGTTTCCGGGAGGAAATATGTCCAATATCCCTCCTCGTCTGCTCATTTGGCCTGGTGTTTCGGTCGCTCTTTCATTTACATAGCCCATTAACTGCCACTGTCGCAGTAATGCTTCCATAGATATGGTCTGCCCTCGTTCAATAGTCACGCTTTTTTCGAGCAACTCCTCTGGATGTGGCGCCTTAATCGCCAGTCCAGTTGCCGAAGTTATAACGATAGGTCTTGTACTGGTTAGTCGCGCTGCCAAAGCTGCCAGGACCCAGAGTCTTTGGTGCACAGTCGATCTATCAACAGCCAACTGCTCAAAAGGGAGAGCTTCCAATTCAGGAAATCTGTATATTGGCGAATCTTCCCCAAAATAGGCGACCAATTGATCGAAGAGTCTGTTAGCCACCTCCGGCCTCTGGACGACTATCAGCATTGGAATTTTCAACTCCTTCCATAAAGCACCTAAAAGTACAGGCGTCGCTGCTTCCAAAATTGAGACCTTGCTTGATTCACCATAAAGTTGATTTCTCAAGAGTTGGAATTGGGGTAATTTCTCCACAATTTCGGTGAGGCCAGTCAACATTTCTATATTCTCTCCAGGCGCCCAAATAGGCTATCGGCTCCCGCCGTAGCCCTCTAAATAAATTGTATCAGCGGTAGTTCGTTCACTCAATGTCTCCGTTGTTGACGATACCGTAGTGCTGATCTAGGGTGTGCACCTACTTGGGAGGTGCGCACATGTCGAAAGAAGTGTTAGGTTTCGTAGGACTAGGAATCATGGGCTTGCCAATGGCTCGGAACTTACTCAAGTCAGGATACCAAGTCGTAGCCTACAATCGCACTAAGTCCAACGTGCTGGCATTGGAAGAAGAAGGGGCGACATCTGCAAAAACACCGAAGGAAATCGCGGAAAAGTGCGGGACAATAATTACTATGGTCACAGATTCTCCAGATGTGGAAGAAGTTGTCCTAGGGCCCAACGGGATTATCGAAGGGATTCGGAAAGATGCGGTACTTATCGACATGAGCACTATATCCCCATCCGTAACTCGATCGATTGAGTCAAAGCTAAAGGGGAAGGGCGCTAATATGCTTGATGCACCAGTTAGTGGTGGGTCTTGGGGTGCAATAGAGGGGACGCTCTCTATTATGGTCGGTGGTGATAAAGCAGTATTCGAACGGTGCCAACCTATTTTTGAAGCAATGGGAAAGAACATCGTACACACTGGAGCGATCGGAATGGGCCAAACTACAAAATTGGTCAACCAAATCCTAGTGGCAGGCACCATGAACGCGGTAGCTGAAGCGCTGGTTTACGCTGCAGCTGCAGGCGCTAACTTAGAAACCACCATAGAAGCAGTCAAGGGGGGCGCTGCAGGCTCTTGGCAACTGCAGAATCTCGGCCCTAGGATAATAGACGGAGATTTCGCTCCAGGGTTTATGGTAAAGCTACAACAAAAAGACCTTAGGCTTATCCTAGAGGGCGCACGCGAACTCCAATTATCCCTCCCAGTCACCGCATTAATAAGTCAGTTTTTCGCATCCTTACAAGCAGCCGGAGAGGGCTATGAGGGCACCCAAGCCCTTGTGAAGGTTCATGAAAGGCTGGCTGGAATAACGGCTCGCAAGCAATAGCGCCCCTTACTGTTTACAGGACACTAAAACCTCGTGGGCCTTCCCTTCCATGTAGGTCAATCGTGTTATAGACTCATAGCCACATGCTGTAGTTACGGATAGGGGGGAAATCGCTTATGACTATAGTGGACAAATTCAGTCTGCCCTTGACGCCATTTACAACATTGAGAACCAGGATGACATCAACACGTTAGTCCAGTCAATGACGAAATAACATAGACCCAGCAAAACGTTCGCACCTAAAGACACGAGCTGTAAAGGTATGTAAGTGTAATGCATCGCATATTATGAGGCTTCAGGAGACGTGATTTGGATAAACAAATAATTATTTCAGTAATAGGTAACGGCAACAATGCACCCGAGTTCGCAACTGACCTGGCGTACGAAGTGGGTAAGGAGCTAGCGAAACGGGGGGTTGGAGTCGCATGCGGGGGGCTCAACGGGGTGATGGAGGCCGTATGTCGCGGCGCTAAGTCTGAAGGCGGTGTAACTATTGGAATATTGCCAGGAAATGACCCTGATGAGGCGAACGATTTTGTAGATTTTGCTATTCCAACCGGAATGGGACACGCGAGAAACTCAATCGTGGTCAAATCTGGCAGGGCGGTTATTGCAATCGCAGGAGCATTTGGAACTTTGTCTGAGATCGGCCATGCGCTATCCGATGGAAATACCGTGATTGGACTTCATACGTGGCCTCTTTCCGACATCAAAGATGGGTGCATGATTACGGCTGATAATCCACGAGAGGCGGTAGACCTTGCTTTAAAAGCTGCTAAAGGAGTCGTATAAACAAATCATGGCTAATATAACTGGGGTCCGGGGGCGTGAAATTCTTGATTCTCGAGGCACTCCCACGGTCGAAGTTACCGTTGAGGTAAACAATTCTTCGCTGGGCACAGCAGCCGTTCCTTCAGGGGCAAGCACTGGTAGACATGAAGCTGTTGAGCTAAGGGATGGCGACAAATCCCGGCACAACGGTAAAGGCGTGCTGAAAGCAGTAAGAAATGTAAACGAGATCATAGCACCAGCCATAATCGGCCTTCCTTCCAACGATCAGCGAGCCATTGACGACCTTCTGATAGAGCTAGACGGCACTAGTGATAGATCGAGACTGGGAGCCAATGCCATTCTTGGAGTTTCCCTGGCAGTTGCAAAAGCATGGTCTGCCGATCTAAACATCCCCCTGTACCGAAGCCTTAATCAAGGGAACAAGGATGCCTTACTTCCAGTGCCAATGCTTAACATACTCAACGGAGGTCGCCATGCCAGCAACTCCGTTGATTTGCAGGAATTTATGGTAGTGCCCACAGGAGCCCCCTCTTTCGCGGAGGCCATCCGTTGCGGAGCGGAGATCTACACTACCCTGAAGGAGTTACTTGCTAAAAAGGGTCTATCAACCAACGTTGGTGACGAGGGAGGATTCGCGCCTTCCTTAAGGTCAAACAGAGAAGCCGTTGAATTAATAATCTCGGCGATTGCGAGCGCTGGCTATAAAGAAGGTGGAGACTGCTACATAGCGCTCGATGTCGCCGCTACGGAATTTTTCAGTGATGGGGTTTACCACTTAAGCCGTGAGGGGGTTCAGCTATCTTCAGAAGGTATGGTCGATTTCCTCGCTAAGTGGGTATCTGATTATCCTATCATTAGCATAGAGGATGGGCTTGCAGAGGATGACTGGGACGGTTGGATTCATCTGACTAGTAGATTGGGCAGCCGAGTGCAGATTGTTGGCGACGACCTCTACACTACTAACACGGAAAGGATCCAGCAGGGCATTGAATCCAATGCCAGTAACTCCGTACTCATTAAACTCAACCAGATTGGGACACTCACGGAGACCTTGAGCGCAATAGAAATGACCAAGAATGCTGGCTGGAGTTCTGTTGTTAGTCACCGTTCCGGAGAAACTGAGGACACTACGATTGCGGATCTTGCTATTGCAACTAGCTCGGGTCAAATTAAGACCGGAGCTCCTGCCCGAAGCGAAAGAGTGGCTAAATACAATCGCCTCCTAAGGATTGAAGAGGAACTGGGCAGAAAGGCGACCTATGCAGGCAGAGGAACATTTCCCACCTAACACGTTAACAATATGCCCCAAGAGCAACTGGGAAGGAATAACCGTGGCAAAACGCCCAAAGGACGATTTAAAGTATGGGCATTTCTACAGCTATCACTAGTATAATGTCGCTGAATTTTTAATAATAATTGTGAGGCGCCTTTTCAGACTTACATACAACTAGGAGGCTTCTGTGGTTACTAAGATTGGCATCAACGGTTTCGGTAGAATCGGCAGACAGGTTTTGAGGGCGACTATGGAACGCCATTCTAAGTCCATATCCATTGCAGCAGTGAACGATCTTACAGACGCTAAAACAAATGCTCATCTGTTTAAATATGACAGCACATATGGGCGCTACCCGGGAACGGTTACTGCTGACGGGGACGTCATGACCGTAGATGGGAATCAAATAAAAGTAGTAGCAGAACGAGACCCAGCAAAAATACCTTGGGGTGATCTTGGAGTTGACATAGTCATCGAATCAACGGGCGTGTTTACAGACGCCGCCAAAGCAGCCGGTCATCTAGAGGGCGGCGCCAAGAAAGTAATTATTTCCGCTCCGGCATCCGGCGAAGACATAACTGTAGTCCTTGGGGTCAATGACTCAGAATATGACCCCAAGCTACATAACATAATATCCAACGCCTCATGCACCACAAACTGTGTAGCCCCTATGGTTAAAGTTTTACACGATAAATTCACAATTAAGAATGCCCTGATGACAACTATACACTCATACACCAATGACCAGAAAATACTCGATCAGGCACATAGTGACTTGAGAAGAGCCAGATCAGCTGCCTTAAATATAATCCCAACTACCACTGGGGCAGCTCGTGCCTGTGGGCTAGTAATTCCAGAGCTTGATGGGAGCGTACATGGGATAGCCATGCGCGTTCCTACGCCGACTGGTTCGGTTACCGACCTTGTCGCCAATCTGAAATGTGATGTATCCGTAGACGATGTAAACGATGCTTTCAAAGAGGCTGCCTCAGGATCACTCAACGGAATCCTTGAATATTCTGATGAACCGATAGTTAGTAGCGACATAGTCTCTAACCCGAGTAGCGTCATACTTGACGGCTTGTCGACTATGGTCATGGGCGGCTCAATGGTTAAGATCTTGGGGTGGTATGACAATGAGTGGGGTTACTCATGCCGCACCTCGGATCTCGTAGCATTAATGGCCGACAAGGGCTGGTAATCCGGGAATAGGAGCTAAGTCAAAAATACGCGACGGCGCATCCGTGTATGGCTCATTAATCCGTCTCCCAGCCGCTAATCGTTGTCATATGAGCGTCGGCATGCCTTTTCCTTGGCTGATACAATAGTAAAATTATGCGAGCCTTTCTCTCTTTCGTCTCTGCGACCATAAAAATTCAATCCTGGTGGCAGTGGATCCTAAACAGCAACATTGGTAAGTGGCCCATACCTCCGGCGCTATTAATCATTCTAATCTTGGCGCTAGCTATGCGGATCACTGGCATAGGGTGGGATCAGTACAATTTCTTCCATCCAGACGAACGGTCAATCTACATGCGTGCGGAATGCATGTATCAAATTCTATCGGAGGGACCAGGCTGGGAATCTTGCACAGAAGATTCCGCGTTCGAACTAACCGAACCAGGGATTCCAGGCATAGGCACCTTTTTTGACTCATCAAAGAGTCCTCTAAATCCTCACTGGTTTCCATTAGGCACCTTTCTTATTTACTTGTTGGTAGGGATCAAAGCACTGGTTTCCCCCATTTTTTCAATGGACATTCGCGATTTGGCTATCACCGGGAGAATGCTCTCAACTATTGCCGACTTAGCCTCTGTAGCTCTCGTATACTTCTTGGGAAAAAAATTATACGGCTACAAGACAGGCTTGTTAGCTGCTCTACTCGTTACATTCGCAGTTGTCCACATACAACACAGCCATTATTACAGGCCTGAAACCTTTTCCAACGCCCTTACGATTTCTGCCTTTTGGTTCATGTTGAAAGTGTCGTCCGAGAATAGGTTAAGGGATTCGGTGTTCCTCGGTATATTTGTAGGCCTCGCGCTAGCTACAAAAGCCAGCATGGCCCCGATAGCGCTTCCAGCGATTGCTGTGTATGGCTATTTGATCTGGGTAATGATAAGCAGTCGCGCTCCAGGGAATGGCCTCAGTCAACCAGCCTTGCAATCGAGTAGGCCCCCTAAGCAACCTCCGGAAAACACAGTGCGCTTTGATCAGATCGTCTATAGAATCTTGGTGTCCTCAGCGGCTGCGATGACTGCTTACCTCTTAGTGAGTCCGTACTCAGTAATCTCTTTCCCTGAGTTCATTTCTTGGAATCTAAGAGAATTGGACATTGTGAGAAATGCTGGCTTGGTACCATACACCTTGCAATACACCAACTCACCCAAACTCCTATACGAATTGCAGCAAACACTTACTTGGGGGCTAGGATTTCCGCTCGGCTTTCTGGCTTGGGGTGGCTTCCTCGCAACCATTATCATGAACTTCAAGCGGCCAAAATTAGGCCACATTCTTATCCTCCTTTGGGCCCTTCCACTGTGTATAACAGTCACCATGGCAGAAGTGAAATTTCTTCGCTATACCTTCCCTCTCATGCCTTTGTTCATAATAATGGGGGTGGGCAATTCACTATTGGCTATAGGCTGGTTAAAGAAACGCAGCTCCGTGTTGGCAAAAACGGCTATGTTAGGTTTGGCTTTTGTAATAATCGCAACTATCGCCTATAGCGTTGCCTTTCAGTCCATCTACAGACAACCTCACACTGCTGTTCAGGCATCCAACTGGATCAACGCTAATGTCCCTGGCTCATCTTTCATTTTGATGGACAACCACTGGGATGAAGGACTACCAAGCCTGGGCAACTATCGCTTGAAACAAATTCCGATTTTCGAGCAAGATACCGCTAGAAAGATATCTTCCTTGGCTGAAAATCTTTCTATAGCTGATTACATTGTTTTCTACAGCAACCGTACTTATGGAGCGATTTCTCGATCTCCAAAGCGGTATCCATTTTCATCTAACTACTACCAACTGCTTTTTGGTGGCGCCCTTGGCTATTCTTTGGAACAAAGCTTCACTGCCTACCCTAGGATTATGGGACTATCGCTAGTGGATGACCCATTTACTAGATCAAAGATTCCGGTCCCTGAGCATGTCTTAAGCGCAAGAACCGATTCAGCAAACATAAACCTTGGTTATGCAGACAATGACCACGTAACTTATGACCACCCTATGGTTTTAATATTTAAGAACTCCGAACGCCTGAAAAAAGAACTGTTGGTCCAGAAAATTCTTTCCGCTGATTTTCCCAGAGAACCCGATTCCGGGTTGTTTCTCACCGATAATGAGCTGGAGGCTCATCGCGGGGGAGCCACCTGGTCGAGCACATTCGAATCCAAGTCTTTCCCTAATCGTTTTTCTATATTAGTTTGGTTGCTTCTCATAGAGGTTGCGGCTTTCGTAGTGCTACCTTTGTCGTACCTACTTTTCAAAGCATTCCATGACAAGGGGTATCTTTTTACTAAGGCACTAGGATTACTGCTACTGCCTTACCTAACTTGGCTCCTCGTTTCGTTAAAGCTGGTCGAATTTAATCGCTTAGCCATCTTGACTGCTCTTGTTCTTTTGATTCTGCTAAACTCTGTTATTTTCCATTTCAACCATCGGGCTGTGTTGGGCTTCGTCAGAGAAAAATGGAGATTGTTGGCTTTCCAAGAGAGCGTTTTCTTAGTGGCCTTTTTTGTTTTTATTGCCCTAAGGTTAGCAAATCCAGATCTGTGGCACCCGTTTAGAGGCGGTGAAAAGCCTATGGATTTTGCTTTCATCAATGCCATTGTCAGATCCTCTACCATGCCACCCTATGACCCCTGGTTCGCTGGCGGGTATTTGAACTACTACTATTTCGGCCAATTCATTATTGGAACATTCATTAAAGCGAGCGGAATTCTGCCCGAGACAGCTGTTAATTTGGCTATCCCAACACTGTTTGCCGCCAGCATCAGTGCGGCCTTCTGCCTGGTATACAATCTGAGTTCTAAGATGACTGATTCCAGAAGTCCGATTGCCATTCCTTTTAGCCCAATTTGGGCGGGCCTTTTCGCCAGTTTCTTTGTGGGCGTAGCTGGAAACCTCGGCGGAGCTATGCAGCTATTAAAGTCTCTTATTGCGTGGCTAAAAACTGGGGCAAGCTTTCCTCCCTTTGATTATTGGAGTCCAAGCCGGATGATCCCCGACCAAATCGCAATCACAGAGTTTCCATTCTGGAGCTTTTTGTTTGCCGACCCACATGCACACATGATCGCAATCCCGTTCACCCTCTTGTGTATAGGTCTAGCCTTTAGCACACTCGTTGGCTCAATTTCATTTAAAGCTGCGTGGTGGCAACAGGCAGCTTATTTAACTTTGATCGGCATTGTCGTTGGGTCTCTTTTCGCAATAAATTCTTGGGATTATCCAACCTATCTGTCCCTTGTGGCACTAACTGTCATTATTGCCTACTTTCTTTACCACCAGAGAGTTTGTTTAGATTTCATAAAGGGGGCGTTTTGGAGAGTCGCTTTGATTTTACTCACCAGTTATCTTGCTTTCCATCCGTTCCACTCCAGATTTGTAGTGTTTAATGGAGGTATTCACCTAAGCGATTTCCAGACGGACACGATACATTACCTGGGCATAAACGGTTTGTTTCTTTTCCTCATCGCTTCCTATCTTCTATTCGAAATATACTCTCTCTCTGCACTTTCGAGCGTTAGGCCAGTGACCCGCTTACGAAAATCCCTGTTGCTAGCGATGACCGTCACCTTAATAACTACCATCGCATATATGAGCATGGTGGGATATGGAACGGTAGCACTACTGTTTAGCCTTTCTTTGCTAAGCTTATTACTGCTTGTACGCAGACTAGCAACAGCAGATGACTCCCAGCATTATCATGTATTTCTTTTGTTGCTCATTTTAGGTGGTCTAGGGTTAGGCATCGCGGTCGATTTAATTACAGCAAATAACGACATCGACAGAATGAACACGATCTTCAAGCTGTATCTACAATCTTGGGTTTTGTACGCGATCGCCTCAGCCGGTTTACTCTGGTATCTGACGGCTTCATTGTTGCGATTTCGCTTCTATGGTCGATGGCTTTTTTCATTTTGGATCGCGACCTTCTGCCTTCTTTTGATATCTGTGTCGATATTCCCGTTACTAGGGACCAAAGCCCGACTATCCGACCGATTCAGCACTGATTTTACAGGGCTAGACGGCGCCGCCTTCATGACACAGGCAGTTTATCTAGATGATGACAATCCACTACCACTGGCCGACGATTGGGAAGCCATAAAATGGCTCAGGAAAACAGCGCCTAATTACCAAGTAATCGCGGAAGGAACAACAGAGCCACATCTGTATAGATGGGGTGGTCGTTTCTCCATTTATACAGGACTCCCTTCAATCATAGGATGGAGCTGGCATCAAACTCAGCAACGAGGCGGGGGTGAGCGCAGGATTCAGCAACGACTTTCAGATGTGAAATCACTATACTCGACCACGAACGAGTCGATTGCTGCTGATATTCTACACATGTATGACGTAGATTATCTCGTGATCGGAGATTTAGAGCGCCTTTATTACCCACAAAGTGGCTTAGCTAAGTTTGAAAGTATGGATAAATATGGCGTATCTAAAATATATGTAAACAATTCGGTTTCTATATATCAAATATCTACATCTGATGCGGTTTAGGCCGTGGAAGTTCTGGCAATTGCCAGTCGCTAATTATTCGTAGCGAGGATACGAGCCGAAAACACGGAACCAAGACGTCTCTTTGTCCAGATATTCGATGGCCCTCGCAACGGCAGGACCAGCCCTGTGTCCATCAAGATCGACTAGGAATATATATTGCCCTAAGCTTTTCCCTGTGGGCCTAGATTCAATTTTCCCCAAGTTGATTTCTAGATCAGCAAACTGCTTCATAACCCCATAAAGCAGCCCCGGTCTATCGTCCTCAAACGAAAAGCACAGCGAAGTTTTGTCACGCCCAGTAGGCTCGTGATCGGAAGGCCCTATTACAGCAAATCGAGTCACATTATACTGATTGTCCTGAATCCTCTTTTCAAGAATCCCCAATCCGTACAGAGACGCAGCTCGAGTAGTCCCTATGGCTGCATCTATCTCTTTCGAGTTTTTCACCTGGTCTGCTGCTGCCGCCGTACTTAGAGAGGCAACAGTCACCACGCCAAAGAAGTTCGCCTCCAAATAATTACGACACTGAGCTAACGCCTGGGGGTGTGAATATATAACTCTTATATCCTCGCATTTGCTACCCCTTTTCACCAGCAAGCAGTGTTCGACTGGTAACACAAGTTCACCTCTTATAAACGTCTTGGGGTGTTGTATAAGAAGGTCCAAGGTGTCATTCACGGAGCCCTGAAGACTATTTTCTATTGGAACGATTCCTTCCTCAGCCTCACCATCAGTGATGGCGCTTACTACAGAAGAAATACTAGGATACGGCTTCAATTTAGCATCCGGGCTATGTTTAATAGCCGCACTCTCGGTAAATGTTCCTTCTGGACCCAAATAGGCAACAAGTTTCTGCATTATAAAGTTATCGCCTGCCCGCTTATGGCAAGGCTCTTTGCCTGCCTAGCTTACCTTAGAGGCAGTACGGCTCTTTGATGGCGGAGATTCTCCTCGCGTTACTCTCGCTAGAAGGTCAGTTTTCCCCGCAACGAAAAGTATGTCCGAAGCCTCAACTATTTCGTCTTTAGCGGGGAATAAAATCGGATCCCTACCCCTTTTAATGGCTAGGACCGCTATGCCATATTTATCCCGTGTGCCTCCTAAACCAGCTTCTTCCAAAGTAATACCAATAATGTGATCAGGCGGCTTAAACTCACTGATTCCAAAGTCTTTGGTTATCTCCACATATTCCCTGACATTCGGATTAAACAAATTTTGGGCCAATTGATGACCTGCCTCTTGCTCCGGGTACACAACCCGATCAGCTCCTAGTTTTTCAAGTGTGCTGGCATGTAGGTCGTTGTTTGCTCTAGCAACTACGTGCTTAACTCCTAGGGTCTTAAGCAAAAGAGTCGCCATTACGCTGGATTGTATATCCGTTCCAATCGCCACGACCCCTAGATCAAAGTTCGGGACACCCATCTCTCTTAGCACCGATTCACTGGTTGCATCCGCCTTCACCGCGTAGGTTAATTGATCTGTAAAATCTTGGGCGACTTGTGCATCAATGTCTATTCCGAGCACATCAAAACCTAGCGTATACAGCTCTTTCGCGAGACTCTGCCCATACCGCCCTAGTCCGATTACAATCGCTTGGTTCGCCATAAGAATTCCCCTTACCCTATTCTAACCCTTTCCTGAGAATAACGGTATACTGCCCGTTGCTGCCTTTGGCCCAATGCGAGAGCGATAGTTAACGGGCCAATCCGTCCAACAAACATGGTGGCAATAATTATTGACCTTCCCCAAGAAGTCAATTCGGAGGTAATCCCTGTAGATAATCCTACCGTCCCAAAAGCAGACACAGTTTCGAATATTAGATCTTCGTAAGGAAATCGCTCCGTTATCGCTAAGAGAAATGCCACAACAAACACCGCTACCACGGCCAACGACAACACGGCCAACGCCCGCTGAATCTGTCCAAATGGAATCTCACGACCAAATACTTCGGGTTGATTCCTGCCCCTAATGGTCGCCATTACCGCGATAAGTATAACCGCCACGGTATTAACTTTTATGCCTCCGGCGGTTGAGCCGGAAGCGCCTCCTATAAACATGAGGCCAGTAAAGAAAAAATTGGTGTGTTGCTGAGTTTCCCCAAAATCTATTGTGGAAAACCCTGCTGTACGACCACTAACAGATTGGACAAAAGAATCTATTATCTGAGATCCTACCGGCGATCCCTTAAGAGTGGCTTCGTTGTTAAATTCAGACACGAACATCACTGTTGTCCCCACCACCCAAAGGATCATTGTGGTCAATATAACCAATTTGCTGTCGAGACTGAACCTCCCAAAACGCCGACGCCTGAACGACTCAACGAGAACTGAGTAACCGATACTTCCAAATATGATCAGTACGGTAACAGTTCCAATAACCCACATCTCATCACGGAATATCGCAAGGCTGGAAGAGTTAGAAATAATATTGAATCCAGCGTTATTAAAGGCTGATATCGTAAGAAAAGCTGCTTGCCAAGCACCTTCTTGTAAATCGTAAATGGGAATAAATCGCCAGAATATTATCCCGAACGCCAGCACCTGGATAATTAATGTCAGGGCCACCACCTGGATTGTTAGTCGTGCTATACCGCTGGCATTTCTGGCTCCCAGAAAATCACCCATAAACAGTTGGTTGGTAAGACTTATCCGTTGTGTGAATATGATAAGAAGAAAGGTGGCCGTGCTCATGAATCCCAGTCCGCCTATCTGGATTAGAGAAGCTATGATTAGTTGTCCTGAGAAATTCCAGTAAGTGGCCGTGTCGAGTGTAACCAAGCCGGTGACAGTTGCTGCCGAGGTTGCGGTGAAAAGTGCATCCAAAAATGGGGTGAATTCACCCTGTACGTTGAAAAAGGGGAGCCACAGCAGAATGGTCCCAATAGCAATAAGGCTTCCAAAACCGTACATTAATATTAATGGCGATTCGAATCGTCGCCCCGGCCTTCTAGGAGGCTCGATGGGAATATGAACGGGCTGCAAATCTTGCCTCATTACTCCCTTTGGATCAAAACCCTGTTCGCTTCCACTTATGGAACCAGACCGTGCCAATATCCCTCTATCTCCTCGCCTTTCTTGGCGTTAGTTAAAAGCTCTTCAATTCCAATGATGCCTGACTTATCTTGAGCAATTTCGTTTGTAATCTATGCCTTTTGTTAATTCTCTATTATAGCAATGTCGCGCCGTCGAGAAATTCTAGCTCCAGCCACTTTAACGTGTCAATCATCCATAAAGCTTTTTACCCTACGGATAACTCCTTGATAATCCTAGTCGCGATTAGTGGAAGCGCTTCTCCGGTTGGTAGCCTTAGTGATATATCTGATATGTCAGAAATCGGCGTGGTATTTAAATTAATCTCTATCAAACAGGCCCCCCGGTCCTTAGCCTCCAATGGTAACCCTGCCGCTGGATAAACCGTCCCAGAAGTCCCAAGAACAAGTACACAGTCAGTCTTTTTTGTTTCTTCGAGGCATCTAGAAAGTACGTCGCATGGTATAGGTTCACCAAACATTACTCCATCCCCTTTTATAATTCCACCGCATTCAGGACAAAGTGGGGGCATTTTTCTTATTCGAAATTCTGCCCTAGGTAGCCTCAGAGAGCAGTCCATGCAACGAAGCAAAAGTCTGTTGCCATGTATTTCTGAAAGCTGCCGGCTGCCGGCCATGCGGTGCAATCCGTCAACATTCTGCGTGATTGTGTGCTTTATTAATCCGATTTGTTCCAGATGTGCTAAAGCGTAGTGCCCCGCATTCGGTTTCCCTGATTCTAAAGCACGCCTGAATCTCTGCCTGGGCTCAGATTCTTCAATCTCCTTGGAGCCCATAGACTTTTCCCACCAAGACTTCGGGTCCACCAAGAATGTGTCATAGCTCCGTGGGTCTGGCTCCCCCAAAGAAGTCCAAAGACCTCCTTTGCCTCTATAGGTAGGAATCCCACTTTCAGCGCTCATTCCAGCCCCGGTTATTGCTATAGCGTGCTTTGATTTCTTAATCAACTCCGCCGTCCGCTCAATAGCCTGGCTTGTTACCATTGACTCCCCTCCAAGCAGTCACCAATTTATCCTGCCCCATCAATCCTTATAGTTCCTCGGCTGGCTATCTATATATTCCGACATTTCCATCAATTACAGATAGCTGATCTTTCGCCCTCACGGGCGAATCCATTATAAGGGCCGGCTCAGCCGTGGTCACGAAGGCCTGTTGATAACTAGCAGCCACGCCCAGCACCTGATGTCTTCTTCGGGTATCAAGTTCTGACAAAACATCATCAAGCAAGAGGATTGGCTCGTCACCACTATTTTGCTTCAGGAAGGCCGCTTCAGCTAGCCTCAGGCTGAGGGCTATGGTTCTTGCCTGTCCTCTAGAAGAGAACTGGCTTGCTGGCATTCCATTAAGACCTACCTCTAAGTCATCCCGATGAGGACCAATCAAAGTGACGCCCGCTCGTAAATCTTCTTTCTTGTTTTGGCTCAAGGCTTCCTCAAATGAGCCCTTGTTCACAGACGGGGAATACTTAATCGAAAGCGCTTCTCCGTCACAGAGCTCTGAGTGGGCTTCAATAGCAAGAGGGGCAAGTTGCGATATTACATCGAGCCTACGCTCCATTACTAGCCTTCCTTCCTTCAATAGTTGAGTGTCCCAAAAATCTACCTCGGCCTCTGATGCGTTACGGTCCCGTATCGACCGCAGAAGGTGATTTCTGTTTGAAATCACCTTCTGGTATTTCTGTAACGCGCCCAAATAATCACGGTCCAACTGAGATATCAGTATGTCGATAAATCTACGACGCTCAGACGGCGACCCATGCACCAAGCCTATGTCATCGGCAGTAAAAAGTACGGCTTTCACCCACCCCACTAAGCCACTAGCTGTTGATCTCGCTCCATTGATTCTGATCTGCTTCCTTACTAAGTCTCCCCCATCTCTCTGCTCTAGCCGAATCCCAACTATCGCCCTAACTCTATCGTCACGGCGCTCGATTTCTCCGTCCACTATAGTTTCGGCTACGTTAAATGTTTCGGAGATCCTTTCACTTCCAAGGGGGCTCCTGGCCACTAACTCCCGTTCTGCATTCGAGCGATAAGATTTAGAAATCGCCAATAAGTACATGGCTTCAAGCAAGTTGGTTTTTCCCTGCCCGTTTGCTCCGACAAGGAAAATCAAGCCGCTTCGCAAGTCTAGCGTAAGGTGAGAAAAATTCCGATAATTAATCAGCCTTAGCTTCGAAAAATACAATTCGCTCCTCTCTGTGGATCTGGTGCCTGCTATTTTGTGTGTCCATATTCTAGACCAAAAACTCGACTATTTGACAGGCTACAGGCAACTGGATCGTTAATTTTATGATATTTGCAATCTATCTGGCCTTCCTTGATCAACATGCTATGGTGGTTCATCTCTCCTCACAGTGCTCGGCGCCCCTGGCTGATTCATATATAATGCTATCCCTAAATGCCTAATCATCCCCGCTATAGAAAACTTGGACCTCGACTTCCAGTACTCGATCTGCTATCAAACAGAGATTTTCGCACGCTTTGGGCGACAAGCTGGGCGTGGCACACTGGTCGATGGGCCTGGATGGTAGCCTCTGGATACTTGGTGCTTCAGTTAACAGATTCCACTTTCCAAACTCAACTCGTTGGCGTAGCGTTCTTTTCCTCCATGCTGTTAGGCGGAATTCTCAGCGGAGTAGTTGCGGATGCCTTCGATCGGAGAGCTGTTCTTATATTTTGTCATGTTTTCGATTTGTTAGTGCTTGGAACAACTGTTTTTTTGGTCTACTCGGGCCAGGCTCAAGGCTGGCACATAATAGCTTTGAGTGCACTATATGGGATCCCGCATACCCTAGACATGGCAACCCGCCGTAATTTCGCGTTAGACATTGTCGGGCGTAAATCCATACCCTATGCTAACGCGCTAGAGGGAATGAGCATGATGGCCGCAGGAAGCCTAGGGCCATTCTTCGCAGGATGGCTGATTGCCTTTCTCCCTTTGGGGCAAAGTGCCGATGCGGCCGCCCCTTATATTTTCATCATTACCATCTACGTAATCGCCCTGATCGCTTTACTCACTATCCCTGCCCGCACTCATCAAAAAGTCCTGATAAGAGCAGGTTCGATCTTTACTCCTATACTGGAAGGCCTAACAGCAGTACGAAGTAATCACGCAATCATAGGAACCTTGGGCATTATCCTTACAATGAATCTTTTCTACTACTCATATATCCCCCTTATTCCTGTCTTCGCAGATAAGGTGCTGGCTGTTGGGCCCGCACTCCTCGGGATTCTTGCTGCTTCTCAAGGATTTGGTGCATTTTTAACTACTGTCTTCATTACTACCAGAAGGAGTATCGCTCGCAACTCGACCTACTTTATTGCCGGAACTTTCGTATCCTTTTTGGGCTTGATCATATTCTCCCTGTCAAATTCGTATTTATTGTCTGTTGGAGCCTTGATGTTGGCTGGGCTTGGAATGTCTGGCTTTGTCAGTATGGCATTTTCCTTGGTGCTGCTTTCCGTCGACGAACACTTGGGTGGCAGGGCTATGGGGTTTGCGAACACTGCGATAGGAATTTCACCTCTTTCAATGTTGGCCTTGGGTTGGTTGGCTGAGACCTTCGGCCCAGGTACTGCCGTGGCTATTAGCGCCTCCTTGGGGTTAGTAATAAGCGCAGCTTGGGCTTATCGCTCTCCTGCGATGCGGGCGCTCTGATTACTAGCTCCTCTTAGCGGGAGTTATTCACCCGCAGCTCTTTCGACATAAGAGGACCCCTGTAGAGCGTAGAGAACAGCAGAAATCAAAAGCAGAATAGCTCCGTACAGAAACACGGTTTTTACCTGAAGCGCATCAGCAATGAACCCTGCTGTAATTGGCGATATGGTGGCAGCTATAAAAGTCATCGCGTACGTCATTGACGAGATCGTCGCCTGCATCTCGGCCCCACCCAAATCGGAGGCCGCTGCCAAAAACAGCGCCTGCATAGAATAGAGAAACGCCCCCATTCCCACTATAACCAGTATCATCAAAGGTCCCGGTTGCACTAGGTATAGCGCTACCAGAAAAGCAGAAAAGGCGATCAGGCAAGGAACAATCACTCGCTTTCTTCCTAGGCGATCTGAAAGCGATCCCATTATGGGCTGAGCCCCTATTCCAACCACCTGTGACAAAGCCAAGTAAATGGCCATTCTACCCAATGACAACCCAAGATCTTCGCGAAGATACACTGGCAAGAAGATAACTACCGCACTCTGGCCCATGCTTCGCAGTCCGGAGTACGCCAGGATCGACACTAGCTGGCGATTCCTAAACAGACCTCCTAGTGATCCAAAGTATTCGGCAAATGATGCTGCGCCGCCTTCAACCCTGGCAGATTTGCTCATCAAAATCCACACCACGCCTGCGATGACTAAAGCAGGCGCCAAACTCCAGCGCAACGTACCATCCCACAGGAGGACCGTCACAGCAACCGCTGTTATGAGCGGCCCCAAGGCCTCTCCTATGCTTCCGCCCATCCCATGAAGGGAGATCATTAAGCCTCTGCGATCAGGAAACCTTCGGCTTAATGCCCCAAGGGCTGGCGGATGATAAATAGACGGGCCCAACCCAACAACCAACATGGCAAGGAAGAGCCAAAGATAATTGGGGGCTGTGCCAACCAAGAAATAGGAAATGCCCATGAGGGCCAAGGAAACTGCCAAGAGTAGGCTTGTCTGACCACTGAATCGATCTCCTAAATATCCTGCTCCTAACGTTGTAATCCCACTTGTTGCCTGTCGTGCGGTAGCGAGTGCTCCGAAAGAAACGTTGCTTAATCCAAGGGCAATCTTCATTTCAGGGAATATGATCGTTTGAAACCCAGCTATGTAAATATGTTTAACGGCATGTCCAAAAACGACGGCGAACGTTAGCAATACACCGCTGTCACCTTTTTCCGCCTTGGTGTGCTTTGACTCCATTATCGCTGTATCCCATCTGTTAACGTGTCGTGAGTATAGAGGCTAAATCATCAAAAAACAAACCTAAATTTCGAGAGTTCGAACAGCCAAAAATGTGGCTACAACTATTGCCAATAACGTCAACGTGCCGATCCCAATGAGGAATCCGGCAACTAGCCCCACTACTACAGTGGTTGTTCCAGCGACCCATTGTAACTTGCGCCCTCGCTTGCCCCCTGTTGACCAGTGAACAGTCCTCCCAAGCAAGAGCCCAAGTCCCACAATTCCACTAAGGCTCATGTAGTATCCCAAAGCATCGCCAATATACCAATAAATCCCTACAATCAAGATCAAGCTTGCTATAGATAGCAACAGCGCAGTTGATATCGCTCTAGCATACGCGCCTGCGCTTATCTGCCACATGGGAATTACTGTCGGCTTGCCACACTCTGGGCATCTAATGCCAACCGGGTGATAAACCACACAGTTTATGCAAATCGCCTTACCACACCGCCCGCAGGATAGCCCAGTTTCAACTTGTGGATGCCGGTAGCATTGGTCCGCCAATTCCTAGTTCCGCCACTCGCCGCGGTGTGGTCCGCGAGTAACCCAATCCCCTTTCCCCATCGTATCCCGATCGTACAACAATCGTGCTATGAATTTGTTCTTGATCTTAAGCTTTGAGCTTTCGTCCTCTGGATTCGATAACAGTCTCTTAACAATCAAAATGGCCAGCAATGCAACAGTATAAAGTATTACAACCGTTGGCTCCCCAAATATTATTGCCCACACTGGTAAAAGCAACGCCGATATTCCAGTCCACAAACCAGCGCTGCGAAAAATTGCCCAACCCAAGAATCCAACGAAGAAAAAGGCCACGCCTGCCTTAAGTGCCAACGCCAGTAACGAACCAAGAACAACCGTTAAGCCACGGCCGCCATTGAACCGCAAATAGATTGACCAGTTATGCCCGAGTACAGTCGCCAATCCCACTAGCGCCTGGCCTTCAGTCTCAACTCCTCCAAATCTGGCTACCAGTACTGGGCTGACACCCTTGGCCAAAATGTCGAATACACCCACCAGTACTCCATGTAGCCTACCCACGTGCTGGGTCACATTTGCTGCACCAACGTTTCGACTCCCGTAGTCACGAATGTCTATGCCGCTACGCCAACGCGCCACAATGTAGGCAGTAGGAATTGATCCAACCAAATAGCCTATGACCATCCCTATGATAGCCGTTGCTGGGTCTTGTAGCTGCATGACTATTCCTGGCTAAACAATTTCTTCAATAAATCAAATATATGCTCTTTCTATTTTCGGATAACCGTCCTGAGAATGGGAAGTGGCCTTTGAAAACTTCGGGGGTCTATCAATTGTAAGGTCTACAGCGGGGGTAGGCCTAAGCTTATTTCGTAGGCTCTAAGGGCCCTTCCAGATACTTGAAAAGATCATTCTCAGATGACAAGACGACGATGCTTTTCTGAGGCAATATCTTGCCATACGCCTCTAGGCTTCGTCTGAAAGCGAAGAATTCGGGGTCTTTTTCTAAGGCATCTGCCAATATTTCTATTGCTTGCGCCTCCCCTTCGCCCCGTACAGTGTTGGCCGTCCGATCTGCCTCTGCCAATATTATCGCCACCTGTCGATCCACATCCGTGGTTATTGTTAAGTGTTGCTCTTCACCCTCAGCCCGCATACGCTGACCTTGTACATCTCTTTCTGTGCGCATTCTGTTGAAAACTGTCTGTTCCACTGTGCCAGGAAAGTCAGCGGCCTTAATTCGTACATCTACTATCTCTATCCCGAAGTCCTGAAGATCTGATGCGCCAATGACTTTGTTGGAGTCTCGTAGCACTTGTTTCGTGAGGGCTTCTCTTGTATACACACCCTCTGCTGTCTTATGTGGAATAACGACCAGCGTCCCATCCGGCTGAGATTGTGCAATGCCGCCTATAATCTCAGTTCTGTCAGATCCAGCTACAACCCTGCGCAACTCAGACATTACAATTCTACCAATGCGATCTGCCGCTGTGAATTCATCCCGAAGCCTTTCCAAGAATTTCCTTGGGTTTATAATCCTGTAACGAACGTAGGCATCTATCTCCAAGAATTGCTGTTCCCTATCCGGCATAGACTCCGCTGGGACATCTATCCGTAATAGCCGCTTATCAAAACGAGTCACTGACTCCACCACGGGCAGTTTACTTTGAAGACCTGGGGTCTTAATAATCCGCTGGATTTCACCGAATCGAGTTACTACCCCGTACTGGGTTTGGTCTACCACAAACAGCGCCTGGCTGGCGACAATGCCGCCTACCACAATGGCTACTATCAGTATGATGCCAATCCCTTTAAGTTTCATATTTATTTTGATGCCTCAGGAGTCATTACTGGCTCCGCTGTAATGATCGGTGCGGCCTTAGGCTCCCCGCTTGAGGTCCCGTCGTCAATGCTCAGGGGCAGAAACTCTAAGAGGTTCCCGCCGTTTTCCGGGTTGATAATAACTTTCGTTACCCCTGGCAGTATCTCCTCCATCGCCTCCAGATACATCCTTTGTCGAGTAACCTGCTTGGACTCAACATATTCCTCCAACACAGAGTTGAATCTGTTTGCCTCTCCCGTTGCCTTCAAAATTCTCTCTTGTTTAAACGCCTCAGCAAGGTTAAAAATTCTCTGTGCATCTCCCCGAGCCCTTGGGAGCCTGGACTGTTGATACGCAAGCGCTTCATTTATTCTCGCCTCTTTGTCCACGCGAGCCCGAACCACATCGTCAAACGCGTCTCTGACTGGGTCTGGTGGTCTCACGTTCTGCAGGCGGACTTCCAATATTTCCAGGCCCGAACCATAGTCATCAAGAATAGTCTGGAGCAGGAGTCTGGCGTCAGCCTGTGCGGCCTCTTTGTTAATCGTCAGTATGTCATCAACGCTTCTCTGCCCTACCACCTGCCGCAAAGCCACCTCAGTAGCGTCTTTCAACGTGAGGCCGTCCGGTGCCCCTGCCCTAATGTTGCGCTCAGGGTCGCCCGGGTCATCGACATTGAACAGATACGCTCCAAGATCTTTTATCCTATACTGAATTACCAGTTGTACATCGACGATGTTCAAATCGCCAGTGATCATAAGAGCTTCAAATGGAACATCCGTCACCGAGCCGTCTGCCGTACTACGAAAACCGAGTTCCAGTCTGCGGGTTTCTGTCACGGTTTCAACATTACGGGTTCCAAGCGGAGCTGGCCAAAACCAGTGCAAGCCAGGCCCTTTTAGCGCCTCGTCGTAAGCCCCGAAAAGGCGAACTGCCGCCAGCTGGGCCGGTCGAACCTGATAGAAGCCTGTAAAAAGCCACAATGCAACTACCAGACCGACTACTACAAGCAAGATGGCACTTGAGCCACCAGCCCCGAATTTAGCCATGACTGGCCTAAAGAATCCCTTTATCTTTTCGAGAATCTGCTCTAGGTCAATTTCAGGCTGTTGGCGTGGAGGTTGATACATAATCTATTCAGCAACGTGCAGCTATACTAGTGTCATAGGGGACGTTTTCGCTCGCTAGATGATATCAATCACGACAACCAATGTCCATAGGGGTCGACCTCGAGCACAAAGGAGTGGGCGATCCTGGATTCGAACCAGGGACCTCAGTCTTATCAGGACTGCGCTCTAACCAACTGAGCTAATCGCCCTCGTATTCTTCTACTTCTTCCACCGGGCTGTTGCGGGCCACTATGAATTCAACCACTTCATTACCGTCGTTAACGGGTTGATGGAGCGCGTTCTGGGGCACGTATATGAAATCCCCAGGCCCGAACTCGATCGCTTTGGTCAGATCTTCCCCAACCATAAACCTGCCCTTTCCCCTTAGTACATATATCGCTGATTCACAATTAGTGTGTCGATGAGGGCTCGAGCTTTTCCCAGGAGAGATTTCCGCCAACGCGAGATGAATGCCCTGAGCTCCTACCAAACATTGCGAAACACCAGCCACCCTCTTCATTCCACCAGAAGCTACTTCGATTTCTCGACATTCTGGCTTTATAACATGGACTTCACGCAACTCAGTCCTCCTAACATGGAGCCTTGGGGCAGTATAGAAACGACATGTTTCGGTGTCAAGAATCCGGTGGCTGATTTAGAAACAACCCTGTCATTTCCTGCCCTAATTGCACTTCCGCTTGCTAGGGCTTCACTATGCCAGCTAGTATTTGCTATCATTACAGCCATGGGGTTTGGATATACAAAAGAAGGAATAGAGGTAGTCTGCGGGAACGCGCCGCTATGGCCCTCGTCCCTGCTATGGCCCTCGTCCCTAGAGACTGGCACTAATGGCCTTGGGATCCGTATTTCTGCTGGTGAGTGGGTTAGATTCGTTCTAGACAGCAGAGCCGGCTTGCTAAGGCACTCCGGCAGCGACAGGGATTTCCTTATTGTCACCAATCTGCGCCTTATTTGCGTTGTCAGGGATGGAGAGAAACTCACGCAGACGGTGACACCGATAGCCAAAATTACTTCTGTGGAAGTCGTTGAATTATTGCAGCCCCTTCGGCCGTTAATTTTGGCTGGCCTCACTCTAGCTGGGGCAGCCTTAACATTCCTAGGGATGCATACGATCGGCTGGAGTGGCGTGCTTCCTTGGATCATCGGCGGAGTGTTACTTGCCTTAAGTGGCCTGAATGCATCCGGGTATTTCTTCCCTGAGGGGGCCTCAACTTTGTCCTTCTCCCTAGGAACGACCCAGGTTTCACTCCCCTTGCGTTCCTTTTCATCACTAATAGATGGCCGCTACGTTGCCAATGAAGTTCTTAATATAGAAGCTTGAAATATGTTCAAACGGGCGGTGATCAGGTCACGCTATGGATAGTGATGGGACTATATCTAGATTTAGTCCATCAGGGCCTACAGGGATGTTTTCAAAATAAGCAGCAGCAGCAATCATAGCCCCATTATCTACCGATAGACTTGGAGAAGGAACTATAATCGGCAATCCATCCGCTGCTATAATCATCCTCTCTCTCAACAACAGATTTGCCGTCACTCCTCCGCCCATTATGACGCCATGTGCCCCAGTCTTCTTAACGGCCGCGATGGTCTTATTTACCAAAACATCTACAATCGACTCTTGGAAAGCGGCTGCTAGTTCTCGTGCGGTTTTCTCTTGTGCTTCTGTACGGTTCTTTCCTTCTAAAAGCCCGAGGTTTCTAGCCTTATTCAGTACTGCTGTTTTCACTCCACTGAAACTGAAGTCTAAGGAACCGCGCAGCCATGCCCTAGGCATTTGTTCTTTAGAACAAACACCGTCTGCTGCTTTCTGAATTGCAGGGCCGCCAGGATATCCGAGACCGAGAATGCGCGCAGCTTTGTCGAGTGCTTCTCCAGCAGCGTCGTCCCTGGTCTGACCGAGAAGAGTAAAATCTCGGTAGTTTCTCATAAGCAATAGCTCTGTGTGGCCACCTGACGCCACCAGACAAACAAATGGAAACGCCGCTTTAGCCTCGGGCGGATCTCCCATAACCCAAGCAGCGTAAATGTGCCCTTTCAGATGATTGACTCCGTATAGCGGCAGCTCCAACGACATCGCCAAGCTTTTCGCAACATTCACCCCCACCAACAATGACCCCGCCAAGCCTGGCCCATAAGTTACCGCTATTCCGTCTATGTCTTTGAGGCCTATCCCCGCATTATTAACGGCCTCTTTGATAACGGGAATTATTTTTAACAGATGTTCTCTAGAGGCTATCTCTGGAACAATTCCCCCATATGGTTTATGCAAGTCGACCTGTGATGCTATAACGTTTGAGAGCGCCCCACGCCCATCCTCCACAATCGCCGCAGCTGTCTCATCACACGATGTCTCTATTCCTAATATCTTCATGGTCTTTTCTCGCATGTACGAAACATACATACATTGTGCAACTCGAGTTTAGCACATGCGATGTTGTCCACTGAAGCCATTTGTTGGCTCTCTTTTTTTCCTCGATTTCTTCGATTATCGACTACTGCATTCATATTTTTTCGCACGGAGACCACGTCTCTCTATCCTTGATCTGGATCATATCCGACGCCGAGTTTCCTTTTGACATTACGCCTGTAATTAGGTATAATTACAGGCGTAATCACGCCTGAGCGGCGAGTTTTGGCTGAACCACAACAAGCTTTGAAATTATCTCTTCCATTTTCTCAGCCGACCTCGACCCCTCTCAGCAATATGACAGGGCTCCTTCCGCATAATCTAGGGAGACCCAAAAGGACTACTCATGGTTAAAAAGGTCGAAGCTGCTGCTAGCCAATACACTGCAAGTGACATCCAGGTATTAGAGGGCCTAGAGGCGGTGCGACGGCGGCCTGGAATGTACATCGGCAGCACAGATAGCCGAGGGCTTCATCACCTAATATATGAAATCGTAGACAACGGTGTGGACGAAGCCATGGCAGGCACCTGCGATCACATATCGATCGTTCTTGAAGAAGACGGGGCAGTTCGCGTTGAAGATAACGGTAGAGGAATCCCAGTTGACGTCCACTCCACTACGGGAAAGTCCGCCCTCGAAACAATCATGACTACCTTGCATGCAGGCGGAAAGTTCGGTGGTGGTGCGTATAAGGTCTCCGGGGGTCTGCATGGTGTCGGAGCCTCGGTTGTGAACGCTCTGTCGGAACGGATGCGCGTTGAGGTTCATAGAGACGGACATGTATACGTGCAAGAGTTCAGCAGAGGAGCGCCAATGGGGGAGGT
>Ga0114996_10001181_pt1 | contig 35525 bp, 21 predicted proteins | sample ArcticOcean_MG_C_4_FD_87039 | JGI IMG/M metagenome (GOLD analysis project Ga0114996, IMG submission 87039) | Marine microbial communities from western Arctic Ocean - ArcticOcean_MG_CB4_134 | ecosystem: Environmental > Aquatic > Marine > Oceanic | place: Arctic Ocean: Canada Basin | collected... | reverse complement strand
TCATTCGTTGATCCACAAAAGCCAACCTCACAACCGGCAAAGACCCTCACGTCAGGCTCGGAGCCGCCCTCCTCAGGGTGACTATTCTGATGTGCACGAGGCATGTTCAAATAATTCAAGGTACGCCACCGCCCCAGCGCCCTGAGCTCAGTGCCCGTACGGCAGGTACCTCGTGCGGCAGGCACCCCATAGGACTAACATTGCGCCCATGGCGAGACTGGGCACCACCGATCCTGGCGAGGGAACGCCCCCCCAAACCAGCGACGATACGCGCTCGATACCAGGCAATGCGGATCAGGAAGTAGCCAAACAACACGGCGTATCCAAGCGCACCACCGCAGCCGTCAGCCGTACGCTTGAATCGCTGAAGTATCGTGGCTTCCGGTACATGTGGCTCGGCTCCCTACTGGGCATGGGCGGCTTTGGAATGCAAAGCATCGCCAGGACCGTCCTCGTCGACGATCTCACAGGAAGCGCGTTCATCACCAGTCTCGTCGCGATGGGGTTCGCGCCCACGATGCTCGTCATGTCGCTGTTCGGCGGAGTTGCTGGCGATCGTATGGACCGTCGGCTCGTTATTCAAGTCTCCCAAGGCGCTGCAGCAGCGCTCGCGCTTGTAGTTGCGATACTCATTTTCACAGGCGCAGTCCACTGGGTACACCTGCTTATCGCTTCAATGCTGCAGGGTGTGACATTTGCGTTCCAGATGCCGGCCAGGCAAGCGCTTGTGCCTCACCTGGTTGGCAAAAAGAACGTTACCAACGCTCTAGCATTGAACTCTGCCGGAATGGGAATAATGACCATAGTCGGTCCCGCCATAGCTATGATTCTCTACGGCAAGCTCGGACCTGAAGCGGTCTAATTCACGGTTGCCGGTATGTCCGTCTTCGCCGTACTTTTCACCAGTCTGGTTCCAAGTTTCAAGCCAGAGTCAAATGGCAAGAAGACAAACGTCTTTACAGATATCGCAGAGGGTATTAAGTACACCTATAAGAACCGCCTCGTGTTCATGCTAATCATCTCAAGTGTTATATCCGCGCTATTTGCGATGCCGTTCCGGATGCAGTTACCAGTTTTTGCACGGCGTCTCTATGATATTGATGCCTCAGAGATCGGCTGGATGATGGCTGCTATGGGCGTTGGCGGGCTGTTGGCGGCGGGAATTGCGGCCAACCTGCGCCCCGGAAACCGCCGCGGGATCATCCTTGTGGTTATCGGCATCGGCGGATCAGGCGTAGGAATGATTCTGCTTGCCTTTTCTCATTTTTATCTCGTTGGATTGGCCGTCATGGTGGCGGTTGGACTCGTGGGCTCAATTCGCATGACTCTGGGCCAATCGCTATCAATTGAGGCAACCGACGATGCATTTCGAGCCCGAGTGATGAGCCTGAACATGATGAGCTTTGGCCTAATGCCGCTGGGGGCACTTCCAATGGGCTACTCCGTCGATAAACTCGGTGCCGAGACCACCCTCGTTATTCTGGGAGTCACGCTACTCATTGCCACCACGCTGCTCATGGTCACCTCCTCCACCCTCCGCAACCACTCCTGAGTTAATCACCAAACTCATGCGCAATCAACGTAGGTTGGGGGTGCCTCGTCAACGGTGAACGCGAGGAAAGGTTCCCTGAGGAAACTCGAAGGGCACTTTCCCGACATCTCACAGCCCCACGGCATCATGTGTGAGCATCCGAAGAGCGGGTCACAGACCCGACGCTACCGCGAGTCGCCCCAGGCTCAGTGCCCGTGCGGCAGGCACCCATATCTGGGCTCCCCAATAATTACGTATTTGCCGAGATGCGTTAGCTACTGGTAGCCGTCGTCTCCGGCTCGCCTTCACTCTTGGACTCTGGCAATGCATCGTGCTTTGGCACGTTGACCGCAAAATCTTCCTTCTCAGCATCAAGATCAAGCTCTACAACGTCACCAGCCTTGAAAGAACCGGCCAGCAACTCGTCAGAGAGGCGATCCTCGATCTTCTCCTGGATAACACGACGCAACGGCCGCGCTCCAAAATACGGATCGTAGCCCGTCTCTGCCAGATGATCTCTAGCCGCATCAGTGATCTCAAGAACCAGTCCCTTTTCAAGGACGCGCTCCCTCACCTCATTGAGCATCATGTCCACAATCTCAAGAATGTGATCCTTAGACAGCGCGTGGAAGACTACGACGCCGTCCAGCCTGTTCAGGAACTCAGGACGGAAACTCTTCTTGACCTCATCCATCACCTGGCCATTCATACGTGTGTACGACTTCTCAGATGTGACGTCTGAGTCTTCTGCCCGACCAAACCCAATGGCGCTGCCGCGTCGAATCAGGTCTGAGCCAAGGTTGCTCGTCATGACCAGAATCGTGTTGCGGAAGTCGACCTTGCGGCCTTTGGAGTCTGTCAGGTGACCGTCATCAAAGATCTGCAGCAAGATGTTGAACACATCCGGATGCGCCTTCTCAATTTCATCTAGCAGGATTGCTGAGTACGGCTTCCGTCGGGCAGCCTCAGTGAGCTGACCGCCTTCATCGAATCCGATGTAGCCAGGAGGTGCACCAACCAGTCTGGCGACTGTGTGGCGTTCCATGAACTCAGACATGTCCAGTCGGATCATTGAGTCTTCACTGCCGAACATGAACTCAGAGAGCTTCTTCACAACGTGAGTTTTACCAACACCTGTCGGGCCAAGGAACATGAACACACCAATGGGGCGTTTCGGATCCTTCATGCCAGACCGTGCTCGCCGGACTGCCTTTGCAACCAGCTTAATCGCATCATCCTGGCCGGCTACCTGCTCATGGAGGACGTCCTCCATATTCACCAGGCGTTCCGTCTCTTCCGCACCCAATCGGGTGACCGGGATGCGCGTCCACATGCTCACGACTTCAGCAATATCTTCTGCCGTGACACACTGCTCCATACCTTCTTGCTTTTCGTCCCACTCCTTCTGGAGTTGTTCGACGCTGGTAGAGCTCTTCATCTCTTTGTCACGAAGCTCAGCTGCCAGCTCATACTTCTGAGCTGAGATCGCGTCGTTCTTTTCCTGCCGGATGACCTCCAGAGCCTGCGTGGCCTCTTTCAGATCCTTTGGCACGGAACTGTTACGAATACGAACTCTGGAGCCTGCTTCATCGATAAGGTCAATCGCCTTGTCGGGCAGGAACCGGTCAGCAATGTATTTGTCAGCGAGGGTCGCAGCCGCTGACAGTGCTTCATCCGTAATCTTAACACCGTGGTGCTCTTCAAACTTGACGCGGATACCTTCAAGGATCTGCACTGTCTGATCGACTGCTGGCGGATCAACAACCACCGGTTGGAAACGTCGTTCCAATGCGGGATCCCGCTCCACGTACTTCCGGTAGTCGTCCAGCGTGGTCGCTCCAACAACCTGGAGTTCACCACGGGCCAGAGACGGCTTCAAAATGTTGGCGGCATCAACGGCACCTTCAGCAGCACCAGCCCCAACCATCGTGTGGATTTCATCGATAAATAGGATGCAGTTACCTGCCGCCCTGAGTTCATTGATCACCTTCTTAAGGCGCTCTTCAAACTCACCGCGGTACTTGGTTCCCGCCACCAGAGACGCCATATCCAGCGTCACAACGCGCTTGTTCAGCAGCGTAGATGGCACATCGCTTGTTGCAACGATCTGGGCCAACTTCTCAACGATCGCTGTCTTACCAACGCCCGGTTCACCGATAAGAACGGGATTGTTCTTGGTTCGCCGACTGAGAATCTGCACAACGCGTTCAAGCTCTGGTTCTCTGCCCACCACCGGGTCCAGATTGCCCTGGCGCGCCAGCTGTGTGAGATCAACACCAAGCTCATCCAGAGTTGGCGTCCGGGTGGTCTGCCGCGGATTCGCAGCAGACTGGCCCTTCGACGCACTCTGGCTCAAGACCCTCGCTGTCTCAGCCCTGATCTTGTCCAGCGTTACGCCGTCGCTTTCCAACACACCGGCGGCAACACCCTCGCCCTCACGCATGATGCCAATGAGGAGGTGCTCCGTGCCGATGTAGTGGTGGCTAAGCCGACGAGCTTCGTCGACCGCCAGTTCAATAACTTTCTTTGCTCGAGGTGTGAGTGCAGTATCTTCCGGTGATGGCCGCTCGCCCCGGCCGATGATGAACTCAACGGCCGAGCGAACTTTTGGAAGCTCCACATTCAGATTCGAAAGGACTTTGGCCCCTACACCCTCAGTCTCACGTACGAGGCCGAGCAGGATGTGTTCGGTGCCTATGTAGTTGTGGTTGAAGCGTTGTGCCTCTTCCTGCGCGAGCGAAAGAACCCTGCGGGCTCTTTCCGAGAACTTTTCGAATCTACTTGCCATGAAGTATTCTCATTTCTACTGCTGCGCCGGTATCAACACGTTCAACTGATACCACGCCTACTCCTCGCCGTTGTCACCGTTGAACAGATTTGCGAATTCTTGCACGTCCACCGGGCCACCACCTACCTCTTCAGGTCGGTATGACTCTTCTGGGACCTGCTTGATGCTAAGACCCAACCGGCGCCTTTCAGCTTCAATTCGCAGAATACGAACTTGAATCGATTCACCTTCTGATACGACATCTCTTGGATGTTCGATTGTCTCTTCACTGAGTTCAGAGATGTGAATAAGTCCTTCGATTCCACCTTCAAGCCGGGCAAATGCCCCAAAGTTGGCCAGCTTCGTGACTGTAGCGTCCAAAACCTGACCTACCGCGAAGTTCTCGTGCACCGTCTCCCATGGCTCTGGCTGCAAGCGTCGCAAGCTCAGCGCGATCTTCAAAGAATCGCGATCCACACGGAGGACGAATACCTGAATCTCCTGTCCGACTTTGACTATATCTTCTGGGCTCTTCACAGGCTCCCATGAGAGCTCTGAGATGTGAATGAGTCCATCAGCCCCACCAAGGTCCACGAATGCACCGAATGATGAGATGCCGGTTACGCGGCCCTTGCGGGTCTCGCCTTCGGTCAATTCCTTGACCAGTCGAGCCTTCTGAGTCGCTTTCCAAGCCTGCAGTGCTGCACGCTCGGAGAAGATTGCACGGTTGCGCAGTCGGTTGAGCTCAATAACCTTAAACTCAATCTCCATACCAACGAAGCCCTCTTTGGGCTCCTCACCGCCGGGTACGTAGAGTTCCCTGGCCGGGCCAACAAGCTGTGACAACGGAACGAATCCCTGCACGCCTTCAGCTTCAACAACCGCGCCACCGCGGTTGGAGCCAATAATGTGGCCCTTGACCGTCTCTTCAATCTCCATTGACTTTTCAAGAATCCGCCAGCCCTGTTCGCCACGGGCTCGGTCAATGGAGAGAACGGGAGCGCCGTACTCGTTTTCCGGGTTGATGACGTAGGCAATAACCTCGTCGCCAACTTCAAGAGCCTCAAGAGTCTCCTCGTCCATGCTGCGTGCTTCACGCATTGGAACGATGCCCTCGGCCTTGTAGCCAATGTTTACGACAAGAGCGTCTGACGTCTTGCTGAGAACCTTACCGTCGATGATCTCTCCGCGACGAAGGTTCTTGGCTGGAGTAAATAGATCAATCAGAGCGTCCAAATCGAGCTCAACATCGTCCTCAACCACTTCGACTACCTCTTCAGTAGCCTCCGTGGCCTCAACGACCTGTTCGACTTCCGTCTCTGAACTAGTGGGTGTTGTCAAAATTTCTTCCTATACAAATGCTGTCCGATACCCGTCAATTATATTGACGCCAAACTCAGAGGTAAAGGAGTCACGGATACGGTGATTGTGCCAATCAGTATATAAAGCGCCTTCTTCTGAACTCCAGCGGACACTCCTAACCTACAAAATTCCTACAATTCCCACACGAGAGTCACCTACACTCTCCAACGCGAACAAACACCCATCAACCGAGCGCAGCGCCACCCAGAAGGCTGTTTTGAGGGTGCGAAAGTTGTATTCCATGCTTACGATAGCTGCAGATCTAAGACCCGATTCCCCGGCCCCATCGCCGCGAATGAGCGATCATCACGCTACCGAAGAGCGGTGCAAACCCCGCAGCTACAGTATCTGCACCCCATCACGAATGCGGGTTCGATTGCTAGCGAAGTTACGGTAGCGGCGGGTCTAAGACCCGCTCCCCCGGCCCCTCGCCGCGAATGAGCGACCGTCACGCTACCGAAGGAGCGGGTCTTAGACCCGCCGCTACCGTCATGAAGCGAACAACGCGCTTCCCTCTTCTAATTGCCCGTGCGGCAGGCACCTAGATTTTGCGGAAGCCTGGGTTTACCGCCATTGCTACGGCGACCACAAACAGAATCGCAGCGCCCAGGAACATGAACCCTGCGCCCACGCCCCAGGAATCGGCTATCACCCCAGACACTATGCCCATCACCGGCGAAAGGGCGTGGTCTATTAGTGTCACGGACACCACGCGGCCGCGCAGTCGAACCGGCGTACGCTCCAGAAGCATCGTCGTGTTGGCTGCACGGAATACCGTCTGCGACATCGCACCGATGATTAATAGCGGCGCCACAATCCATAAATATGACGTCCATCCCACGAAAAACATAGACACGCCATAGGACACCGTCACAGCCAACATAAGCGCGCCCTTGCGGGGAATCGTGGTGTGCGACGCGAGGTACAAACCAGCCCCAAGACTCCCAATCGCCGCCACCGATTGCAAAATTCCCAGCATTTCGACGTCTGCCTCAAGGACTTCGGTAATCAGCCCCGGCAGCAGTGTTCGATGAGCGATACCCACCGCGAACGGCGCCAGTCCCAGTAGCACCAGTGTCAGAATCATCCGGTCATGAGCAATGAATCGGAATCCCTCCATCAGTTGGCCTACTGCACTTCCTCTCTTTTTGGGGTCACCTGCAATATCTGGGAAAGTGATCTTCGTGGTCGTCCACAACACCAGCACATACACGGCTGCCGAGAGTACGTATGCGCTACCGACTCCCCAGAACCCAATAAAAAATGCGCCTGCTGCAAATGTTGCTTGGTACGCAGAAGAACGTGGGGATGAAATCTAACAATTCACTTCCAACAAAACGACGGTTCTCTGCTTACGTCAATCATTTCACGCCACCATCCTCAAGAAACCGTCAAGAGGATTCCGGTGGATGGCACTACTCCGCGCTAACGGAGAGACCCTCACGCACGCACTGTCACCCTGAGCCCGCGTGAGGGTCTCTGCCGGATGTGACGTCCGCACGCGGCCGGATAGCCAGCAAAGTGTCGACGTGGAGAGGGTACAGATGCCCCTGAAGGGACCTAATCTCGCCCGGGTCTCACTGTCATTCTGCGGCTCCGCGAAGAATCTCAGCATCGTCCCCACACACGCCACGTCAAGCCCGCGAGCAACGAGTGAGCACACGTGTCGTCACCTGGACGCCCGACTAGACTGAGATCCTTCGTCGAACCTCAGGATGACGCGTGTGCGGCAAGTCTCGCGGCCCAAGACATGTGAACGGCGGGCCTTTCGGACGCGGTGGATGCAGCGGTATGGACTGTGGGGCGGTCGAACCTATCCCCGCGCCGCCAACCCTTCCCGGATCACACCGACTATCTCATCAACATCAAAGACGCATCCGCCCCATGTGCCGCCGCTTGCTTCCTGCAAAGCTGCCCACAGACGAGTGTCATCGGGAATCAGCGGATGCGATGCCAGATCATCTGGGCGACCCCGTCGCTCTAATTCAGCCGTACCCCACTCTGCATCGTGCGTGGTCTCGGTATCCCCGATCAGGTCGATGGTTCCTGTGAGGTTGATTGTGTCGACGATCACCTGCACCTGATCGTCCTCTCGCACACGCCCAATCGGACCGTTTGAAAGCGCTTCAGGGCCGATGTGGCCAATGCACGCGCCTGTAGACACTCCGGAGAACCGACCATCAGTCAACAACGTCACGTGCTTGCCGTAAGAGAGATACCGCAGCGCCACTGTTACCTGGAAGAGTTCTTCCATGCCAGAACCCTGCGGCCCAGCACAGCTGACGACCATCACGTCACCAGACTTGATCTTGTCGTCATCCTGGCTCTTAATCGCCCGAATCGCGGCTGCTTCCGTGCGGAATATTCGCGCAGGCCCAACCTTCCGATACACGCCGTCATCGTCCAGAACTGTCTTATCAATCGCAGTGCTCTTGATGACCGAACCTTCCGGTGCAAGGTTCCCATATGGGAACGTCACGGTGCTGGTGAGGCCGCGTGAGCGCGCCGTGTCCGGCGTCATGATCACATTGTCAGGATCAACTCCATCCACGTTCTGCAAGTGCTCCCGTGAGAGTCGGCGACGATCACTCGTCTCCCACCACTCCAGGTTCTCGCCAAGCGTCCGACCGGTGACCGTTTTCACATCCAGGTCTAGCAGTCCCATCTCACGTAGGTGCAACATCAGTTCAGGAATACCACCCGCCGCGAAGAACCGGCTTGTTGGGTGGCCTACCGGACCATTCGGCAGCACATCCACCAACCGAGGCACCTGTTTGTTGATGCGGTTCCAGTCATCCGATGTCATTCGCCGTCGCCCCGCAGCATGTGCGATCGCAGGCATGTGCAGCAGCAAGTTCGTGGACCCACCAGCCGCGGCATGCACAATCAGCGCGTTCTCAAAAGCACCATCCGAGAGAACATCCGACACCGTGGTGCCCGCTCGCTCCATCGCAACCAGCGCCTTCGCTGATCGGCGTGCGTTATCCATCCATATTGGCGAGCCACTCGGCGCCAGCGCCGTATGCGTGAGCGCAAGACCCAGCGCCTCCGCCATCGCCTGCGACGTTCCAGCCGTACCGAAGAACTGACACCCACCACCGGGACTGGCGCAAGCTCTGCAGCCAACATCCTGGGCGTACTCCAGTGTCACCTCACCCTGCGAGAACCGAGCGCCAATCGACTGAATCTGCCCCGCATCTTCGCCATCATTTGGCAGCTGAGTTGTCCCACCGGGCATGATCACTCCGGGTGAGTCCCGCAATCCCGCCAGAGCCATCATCATTGCAGGCAAACCCTTGTCGCATGTGGCAATGCCGAGCACGCCGCGTGCCGTTGGCAACGACCTCGCCTGCCGACGCAAAACCTGCGCTGCATCATTGCGATACGCCAGGCTGTCCATCATCCCCGTCGTACCCTGGGTACGCCCGTCGCACGGATCAGTGCAGAATCCGGCAAACGGAACCGACTTCAACGCCTTCAGTTCATTTGCTGCAGCCTCAACAGCCAGGCTCAACTCGAAGTGACCGGTGTGGAAACCAAGCGCAATCGGCTTGCCGTCGTTGCCTCGAACACCACCGGCCGTGGAAAGAATCAGGAACTGCTTCCGAAGTAGCTGAGACGGCTCCCAACCCATTGCCGCATTCTGCGAAAAGCCAAATATGTTTCCACTGGGCTCTTCAATCAGCATCTCGCCAGTAAACGGCACCGATCCCTCCGGGCCATCAACTGCTGTTGTGAACGTCATGACATCGGCGCTTACGTCCGCGCCAATAACGTCATCCAGGGTCACATCGGTCGTATCGTGTCCGGGTGTAATAGGCCGGTGAGTAGCCATCTAAAGCAGCTCCGCAGTGGAAGGTGGAATTTCGTGCGGGTAATTAGATCAGATTCTCGGCTGTGGCGTATGCCCGATTAGACTGATCGACCTGCGCGGAAAAGATGTATCCACTCTACGACCGGCTCAGAATGGCTCGCATCGCTGACTCCAAAGCGCGTTTTCTGAGTCCCCGAAATTGTGATCCTGCGGCCGCTTCGGCCCGCGGGATCTCAGTGTGGGCACGGTTCACGGTTGATCGACCGACTCAATTGTCATGGCTGAGATCCCGGCCGCAAAGCCGCCTAGGATGACAAATTGCGGTCAGCTCGGTTCATCAAAAAATGAACAAAGATTTCACCAATCAACCTGCCGCTTCTTCCAAATGCCCGTGCGGCAGGCACCTAGAAGTAGCCTTCCATTAGGCGGTCTACCCATGCGGGGACTCGGGCATGCTCCACGTAGTCGTAATCCGGGAAGTAGGGCTTGATATCGAGGATAGGTGTGCCATCGATCGCGTCTAGGCCTTTTACGCGAACGATATCGCCCTCGACTTCAACGATCTCGACCGCACTAACGCCAATCGAGTTAGGGCGAGACCGGGCGCGCTGCGCGAATATGCCGGTCTCAGGCATATCATCCTTGCCGCGCGGTCGGCGAAGAACATCGTTCTTCCAGTCGAAGCGCGCCTCATGCATGAAGAAGACCACAAGAGCATGGGAGAACTCCGTGAGGCCCTGAAGTCCCACGCCAAGCCCCTTCTGCAGTTCGATATCCGAAACCACTTCGCCCCAGCCTTCATCAACCGCTTCTGTCTGCGGCGACTTCACTGAACCGATCTGTATGAGGTCCATCTAATTTTCCTATCTTATCCCTTCTCCCGCTTTGTCCCATCTTCCTCTGGAAGAGGGCTAAGGTGAGGGAGCTGCCATGGCTGTTGCCGCCCCGCGGCCAGTGCCCGTGCGGCAGGCACCTAAACCGACTCTAGCTGCACGATCTCTCGATGCGACAAATGCGACCGAATCGCATCCACATTCGCGAGCCAGTATTCAGAGCCATAGAAACCTGCTTCAGCCTTTTCGATGTTTGCTACATCATCGCCGTACGACCTGATCCAGATGAACTGAGTTTTCTCTTCGTTCACCCACGTACTCTCAACCTTGATGCCATGCTCAGCCATCAGGGAGATCAGCTTGTCGAAAGACGAGAGCCAGCTATCCATCATGCCCTTGTTGATCGTGTACGTCCGAAGATGCGCAATCGTCATTATTGTTCCTTAGTTACGTCGTAGCTGGTTGCGGCGCAGCCATCGCTGCACCAATTCAAATCTGGATGAATACCTTACCCGGCGAGCAGCCTATCGACGTCCCGGCTAATCGTTGCTCACACCTTCTACCTGACCCTCAGGTGTGAGCGATAGCGGTCTGCGCACGATGTGTTCCGGGCTCGACACGCCTGCTGAGAGCACGGTTCGCATCAGATCGTTCACGGTCATATCTGTTTCCATTACTTCTGCAATAGGCAACAGCAGCATGTTTCCAGAGTTTGGCGTTGGCGCCGTTGGGATGTAGACCAGCGCGATCTGTGTCTCCTCACCCAGAGTGATCACACGGGTCAGAAACCCCAGACTCCAGATCCCTTTGCGTGGATACTCAATGGTCACCACTTTGCGGAATCCCGACTGTCCGCCACCGCCCATCGCAGAGACGATCTGATGTGACACCGTGAATATCGCGCCAATAAGAGGCACTCGAACCGCTGTGGCCTCCAGCGTAGCCATCGCCCGCACACCCACAAAGTGGAGCGCCAGAGCACCAAAGATCAGTGGAACCCCAATGAGTATCGCTAACCCAAGACCAGGAATACTGCGTCCAAATACATCAAAGAATGCTGGCTCTGTGACACCCCTAAGGAAGTCGATCAGGAAATCTAGAACGATCCACGTGATGATGAACGGCGCGAGGAATCCGAGACCCACCAGAAACCGAGTTCGCATGAACTCCATTGGTACTCGCCAGTTCCCGCGGAACCCGCGTCTTCCGCCGTCTTCACCCGAATCATCAGCCATGTACGTTTACCCGTCCTTTATGCCCAACAATATCCAGTCACCTTCTTTATACATGTACGAAGCAAATAACGGGTGAGTGCAGCGCCCCAATCTGCGTCGACATCGTCCATTTCGACCCGAATTCCACGCTGGAAAGCCAGATCAAGGCCTATCACTCGTTAATAGAGCCATCGAACATGCGATTGCGTGCCGCCAAAGAAGCCTTCGTATGATCCCTCAGCGGGATCACCTCGTGGGAGATGAAGTTACCAAATCACATGTTCTGCCACTTCACCCCAATTGATACCTTTCCGCCCACCTATGAACACGGTATGGTGTGATCTGAATTTCTCCGGTCGTTTTGGAACGACTGTGAACCGTTGTTAGCCGAGATATTTGTGAGGAGCGCAAGCATATGACCCAGACACGCGCACGCGAGTCTGTGACGATCAGGAACGTAACTGCACGAGGATCTTCAGAAGATCTGAATTTACCGATTCCTGAATATGACAAAGAGCGGTTTGAGGACGTAGGTTTCCTTACCGCAATGACACTGGTCCTGTTCTGCAATTACGCGCAGACAGGCCACTTTGGCGGGCCACTCGCTTATACGCCTTACAACGTGGCCGCCCACCTGGCAGGCCCGGAGAACGGCGGCCTGCTCTACGATTATCGCAGGCCAAAGCACCCATACTCAGACAAGTTCATGCTGGCCGGCGGTCACAACGTGCCAACCTCCTACGCCCTGTGGACAATCATGGGCGAGGCTATGGCAAGTGCCCACAAGCGCACGGGTGACGACAAATACAGCGTTGACCCCAACATTGCGATGCTCTCCATCGATGGACTGGGCTTCCGCCGAGGTGCTGGCGCGCTAAAAGATATTCTTGAAGAGAACGATCTTGCGGATCACCCACTGTTCGAACAGGCAAAACTACGCGGCATCAAAGCGCTTTCCGGTCACGCAGAGACCATTGACCTGACCAACGACGTCAATGGCGGCCCTTCTGGAATTGGCATTGCCACCGCGGCTGGCAAAGCCGCGTTCTGGGATATCATGGGTGCCCCTGACTCACTCAAGATTATTGGTATTGAGGGCGAATTTGCGCTGACATCAGGTCACTCTCAGGAAATGAAGACGCAGGCCGTCGCACAGAAAGTCGGCAAACGACTCCGGCTCCTGCTCTCCTACAACAACGCCGGTATCGACGATGAGTTGATCGGTAGCGTGGTTGGACCTGAGTTCGAGGCATACCGACTGGAAGACCAGTGGGCCTCCTACGGCTGGAACGTTCTAAGCGTTGATGGCGGCAACGACTACGATGAGGTCGTCACCGTCATGAAGGCGATGGAAGACTGGGATCCCACCGACAACCGGCCAATGATGATGATTGGCAAGACGCTCAAGGGCTGGTGGCCGGGCGCCGAAGACGGTCAGATCCCCGGCGTTGGCCCTCAGATTGTTGACCACGCCTCACACGCTTACGGCTTCGGAATGAACTCGGAGTACTTCGTTGGACTCGCAGCATCATTTGAGAAGCGGTTCGGCGTTGAGTTTGAAGGCATCCGAGATGGCGTCCCTGGCAACGAACGTGAACGCCTGATCCAGGCAAAAACCAACATCGATATCGCAATGTCCGCGCTCGACAAGAATGGCCTCGGTGAGTGGCTCGCCAACCGAATGGTTGAGATTGGCGACCAGGTAGACGACAACATGCCACTGCGAATAGACCGAACTGTCGACCCGTTCTTGGACGAACGTCTGCTTGTAGAGAACCTTCCAACTGAGCCGCAGACCGTCACCGCCAAAGGTGCCAACGGCCAGACTCAGGAAGTCGGCATCAAGCTATTTGAAGAAGCCGGCAACGTTCGAGGTACGCGGCGTGCCGTCTCCGAGATCATCAAGTGGATGAACTACGTAACAGAGAACCGCTTCATTACGCTTGCGGCTGACCTGTCGGAATCCATCAACGTTGAGCACGGTTCAATCTTCGGAACATTCGACCCTGTGACCAACCCCAGCGGCACCATGATGAAGGCAGCAATCCAGGAAGCTGGCAACGCCTCCACAGCAGTTGGTCTTGTTGGCCAGTCGGCATCTCTTGACCCCAAAATGCACAACGGCGTCTGGGCGCTGAGCGGCACTTACGGTGCCTTCACACCGCTCATGTATCTACCTGCACGTGTGTGGAGCCAGCAGAACCAGGATAGCCCGTTCAAGCTGGGCGTGCTGCACATTCTTGCTGGCCACTCCGGACCGGAGACTGCAGCAGACGCCAGAACACACTTCGGCATCTACTCGCCGCAGGTGTGGAAGCTCCTTCCAAGAGGTCAGGCAATCACGCTGAGCTTCTGGGACTACAACGACGTCGCACCAGCCTACTTCGCTGCCGCAGCAATCGCTGCCCGGGAGCAGAAGGTTGGTGTGATTGTCCTTGAGACAGCGCGACCCGACTTCCCCGTAGCAGACCGCTCGAAGTTCGCCGACACCGACCCGATGGCAGCAGCCAAAGGCTTCTACACGATTCGAGACTTCGAACCTGGCAAGCCAAAGCATGGCTATGTGGTGTCCACTGGCTCCAGTTCAACTGTGAACCTGGTGAACTCCATTCCAAGGCTTGAGGCTGAGGGAATCAACGTCAAGATCATCGCGACTATCAGCGAAGAACTGTTCGACCGACAGCCACAGGCATACCGAGACTCGGTACTTCCACTAGAGGCCCGATACGACATGATGGTCGTGAGCACCGGCACCCGCCGAGTGTGGCCAATCAAGGACGCCGGCCCGCTGACGGATGAGTACTCACTGTCGTCTGACTGGGACAACCAGTGGCTGACAGGAGGTTCGGAATCCGACGTGATTGCTGAAGCACACCTGGACGAAGACTCCATCTTCAACGGCATCAAACTCTTCGCCAACGATCGAGCCTCACGGCACGACCGCCAGCGCGCAGCTGTTGAAACACTAGGCTAATCAGGCTTTCGACGCGGCAATCAGAAACACCACAGTGAATCTGGTTGCCGCGTGAGCCAAACTCTCTCCGCAAACGACGCCCGCCTCATCGCACTTGCTGCGCAGGGCTTCGATACACCGCGCCCTGCGACCGTTGGTGAGGCAGAGATTGAAGCGACGGCGCGTCAACTCGCACTCATCCAACTCGACTCCGTGAACGTCGTGGTGCGATCGCACTACATGCCGTTCTTCGCACGGCTCGGCTCGTACGATCACTCCCTGGTCGAACGCGTCGCATTCGATCAGCGCAAGATGTACGAGTACTGGGCGCATGTGGCGTCGCTGATCCCCATCGAGACCTACCCGCTGCTCCGCTGGCGCATGGAAGCATCCCCGCCTCGATGGCGTATCAAAGGACTGCTGGAAGAGGCACCCGGCTACGTTGATGCCATCCTGGACGAAGTAGGCAAGCGCGGCCCCATGATCGCCAGCGACCTCGATGACCCCGGCAGCCGCAAAGGTCCCTGGTGGGGCTACAGCGAGGGCAAAATCGCGCTAGAGTGGCATTTCCTCAAAGGCGCCATCACCACGCATTCTCGCCGCAACTTCACCCGCTACTACGATCTCGCTGAGCGAGTGATTCCGGCCGACATCCTAAGCCAGAACAGCATCTCGCCTGACGAAGCCCAGAAGCAGCTATTTCTCCTCGGAGCAAAGGCCCACGGCGTTGGAACCGCCAAAGACCTCACTGACTACTTCCGGCTCCACCACGTAACCATGCGACCCCGAATCAAAGAGCTTGTTGAGGATGGCAGAATCCTTCAGGTTGAAGTGGATGGCTGGGACGAACCGGCCTATATGCACCCTGACGCCGCAGTGCCAGATGAGGTTCATGCGACGGCTCTGCTGACCCCGTTCGACTCGCTGGTCTGGCGGCGGGAGCGAACTGAGCGCATGTTCGGCTTCCACTACCGCATCGAAATCTACGTCCCCGAACCAAAGCGCAAGTACGGCTATTACGTCATGCCGTTCATGATGGACGGAGAAATCGTCGCCCGCGTCGACCTCAAAGCTGACCGCCAGAAAGGCGTGCTCCGGGTGCAGTCCGCGTTCATCGAACCAAACAGATCAGAAACCAAAGTAGCCGCAGCCCTCGCAACTGAACTCAAGCTCATGGCGAGTTGGCTGGAACTAGATCGCGTCGTAGTCGGCCGCAAGGGCGATCTCGTGGGCGCGCTGAGAACAGAAATCAAGAATGGAAAAGGTGTATGACCGACTCAACAGTTCTCGAAACCGGATTCACAATGGACACGTCGTCCATCAAGTTTGGCCCCGGAATCACACGTGAGGTTGGATTCGAGATGGACCGGCTCGGCTGTCGGCGCGTGATGCTGGTGACCGACCCTCGTGTGGCAAAACTGGCCTCTGTTGCCGTCGCTGCAGAATCACTGCGCGACGCCGGAATTGACTTCGCAATCTATAATCAATCCAGCGTTGAGCCAACAGACAGCTCATTCAAACATGCCATCGAGTTTGCCATAAATGGAAACTTTGATGGCTACGTAGCGGTTGGCGGTGGCTCGTCCATTGACACCGCAAAAGCGGCCAATCTCTACGCCACCTACCCCGCCGACCTTCTCGAGTACGTCAACGCCCCTATCGGCAAGGGCACGCCCGTCCCCGGCGCGCTCAAGCCACTCATCGCAGTCCCCACAACCGCGGGCACCGGCAGCGAGACAACAGGGGTGGCAATCTTCGACCTGGTAGAGATGCGAGCCAAGACCGGCATCGCACACCGATCATTGCGCCCGCTAATGGGTCTGGTAGACCCGCACAACACGGAGACGCTGCCATCAATGGTCGCAGCATGCAGCGGCTTCGATGTGCTCTGCCACGGACTAGAGTCCTACACCGCCCTTCCCTTCCATGACCGGGAAGCTCCAAAGAGCCCGGCCTACCGTCCCGCCTACCAGGGTTCTAACCCCATCAGCGACGTCTGGTCGACCAGATCGATGGAAATGGTGGCCGGCAACATCCGCCGCGCCGTGACCGATCCGTCCGACGAAGAAGCTCGCGCTCAGATGCTACTGGCAGCCTCATTTGCAGGTATAGGCTTCGGCAACGCGGGCGTCCATCTCTGCCACGGCATGTCGTACCCCGTATCCGGCAATGTGCGCGACTTCGTCCCACCTGATTACCCGGCAGACGAACCCATCGTCCCCCACGGCATGTCGGTCATACTCAATGCCCCGGCCGTGTTCCGTTTCACCGCACTGGCTAACCCGGAACGCCACCTGCACGCGGCGAAACTGTTGGGAGTCGACACTCGGGGCGCAGGTCCAGAGGACGCCGGAGACATCCTGGCCGACTGGATCATAGATCTGCTCAAAGACCTCAAAATACCCAACGGCCTCTCAGCAGTAGGCTACTCAGAAAGCGACATAGACGCCCTCGTCCAGGGCACCCTCCCCCAGCACCGCGTCACCAAGATCTCACCAAGACCCGTAGATGCAGACAGTCTCGCGACGTTGTTCAGAGACTCGATGACTCTCTGGTAATACCGTAGCGGCAACCCCTATGGTTGCCCGGCGCACGCGACCCACATGACGTAACGCCATCACTCCCCGAAAATCTCGCCCCACGTCCCCATACTCTGATTACCACCGCCAAATGCTCCAGTAAAGAGATTCACCCTGCGTGGATCAGCGTCAAGCGCTGGCAGCGTTACGTCAGCAAACTTGTCGACGGTCGGGGAATCGATTTCAGGAAAATTCATTCGAGGCGCGTTCCTACCGTGAACCGCGACTCGGAATCGGCCCAGTCCCTCTGGCTCGACAAGCGCCCTGAGCGCGTACTGATTCGCCTGAATATCCTGCTGCGGCAACCCGGCAGCGATCAGGCGATCCAGATAGGCCCCAATGTCTGCCTCTCCCAACAGCTCAGTCTGTGAGACGTTAGCGATGGCTTCGAATCCGGACGCGGCCATAGCATCGTCAACGGCCGTGAAATCAACATGTGCAGAAATATCTTGCCGACCAACTCGTGCCAGCGGATCCGACGCAATTGTGTGCTTGAAGTGACACTGAAGCGTGCCCAAACTTCGTTGAGGAGCGTATAGAGCATCTCTCGTGTACCCGTAGTCAATTGAAACAACGTACCCGCGCTTAACCACCGCGCTCAGTTGATCCGCCCAATTTGCGAGGCCAAGACAAATCTCGCTCTCGTAACCTTCCGGAAGTTCGCTCAGAAAGGGTTCCAGGCGGGCGGATATTTCCCGTTCTGATACCTCACCCAATACGAACCCAAGTCGATCAACCTCTAGCGTGACGAACTTCTCACGCACTGTTTCATTTTCGATCTGAAACAGGTGAACAGGAAATGCGTCCAACAGCTCGTTGGAAAGGATGCAGTGAGCACCTTGGTCCTGGTTGGCGTTTTCGACAACGAATTCTGGTGACGCGCGATCCAATCTTCGATACTCAAGCACTGAGGCGAAGTCTGAATCAAGCGCACCCGCAAATCCGACAATATCGTCACCAAGCAATCCAGATCCCGCACCCAGTTCAGTGACACCAAATGGCTCAGGCTGATCAAGTGCGTTCCACATCTGATGCAACTGAAGCGTGAGCACCGCACCAAATGCTGGGTGCGCAGCCGGACTGGTGAAGAAATCACCAGACTCGCTCACCCTTGTGGCATCGGCATAGTAGCCAGAGCCGGGTTCATACAACGCCGACGCCATGAACTGAGCAAAACTGATCTTCCCATGCTGAGCGATCTGGGCACGAATGTGGTCTTCAGCTGAGGACTGTGCGGGCGTCATAAGGTAAACGCGATCTTCCAGAAAACAAAAAGGCGCTCACATTGAACGCCTTTCTGCATAGTCAAAGTTATGCGGCCTATTTGGTTTCTGCTTTACCAGCGTCCGCGTCGGCGGCCCCAGATTCACTGGCAGTAGCTGCTGCCTTTCCGGCTGCGGCGGCTACTGCAGCGGTGGCTGCCTCTTCCTTCTTCTTGGCGGCTGCGGCGGCCTTCTTGCGTGCAGCGCTGTTGCCACGATCCCAACCACTGGTCTGGATTGAGTTCTGGAACTCACGCGTCTGCTTGCAAACCCTGCAAGTGCCATTGCTGATTGGTCCTGCGGGTGCGTCAATCAGCCACTGGTGGGCACATTCTGGGTGCAAGTCCTCAAACTCAGCAACCTCACTGTTGCCCTCTGTTCGTGCTTTGATTTCAGCCATAGTTTTCTCCTCTACCGCCCGACTGGCGTCTAATGTCAGTTGGCTAGTGGATTGAGCGGTTTTTTAGCGGTCAGCGATAGCGACGTAGGCCTGCTCTTCTGGGCCAACGTATGAAAGTCGAGGTCGTAGAAGAATATTGTTTTCCTGCTGTTCCAGCACCTGCAGAACCCAGCCCGGCATTCGACCAATCGCAAAGATTGGAACGAAGAGGTCCTCTGGAATGCCATTCAGGTAGTAGATGACGCCAGCAAAGAAGTCCACGTTCACGTGAATTCCGCGGCGTGCATACGGCTTCATAGCCTCAATAACGGCTTCCAGAATTCCGTACCACTTCGGCTCGCCCATCTCTTCCGAGAGACGCTTTACGCCTGCCTTGAGATGGCGTGCCCGTGGGTCCTCTGCACGGTAGACCCTGTGTCCGAAGCCCATCACCCGATCACGCCTTGCCAGGACATCTTTCACGTATTGTGCGGCGTTCTCAGGTTCACCAATCTCCAGAGACATCTTCATCACGCCTTCAGCCGCTCCACCATGTGACGGGCCGGAGAGCGCAGCAATTGCGGCGGTGATTGCACCATGAATATCAGCATTTGTTCCAACCACTACTCGCGCAGTGAACGATGAAGCATTTGATCCATGTTCCGCGTGAAGGATGAAGTCTTTATCCATCAAATCATTGGTATCGTCGTCTTGGACTTCGCCATGGAACATGTAGAGGAAGTTCGCAGCATGCGAGAGATCATCACGCGGGGCAGTTGGGATTCGACCCTCTCGGATTGCATAGTGTGTGGTGACAATAATTGGCACCTGTGACGTGAGTCGGAGTCCCTTGCGGAGTGTGGCCTCAGCAGAGTTATCTCCTGCATCCGGATCAAACGATGAGAGCGCCGATGCTGCCGTTCGCAGCACGTCCATCGGGTGGGAGTCCTTGGTGGCCCGGATGATCTCAACGACTTCATCCGGAATATTCCGGGCAGCCTTCAACTCAGCATCAAATACAGCCAGTTCAGACTGCGTTGGGAGCTTCCCATGGATCAGGAGATACGAGGTCTCCTCAAAGGTCGACTTTTCCGCCAGGTCGTGGATGTTGTATCCACGATAAAGGAGAATTCCCCCTTTACCGTCGATGAATGACGATTCGGTGCGGTCGAAATAAACATCCGCTAACCCGCGATGAATGTCGATTTTATCGGTAGTCAAATAAAACTCCCAGCAAAGTACGATCCTTGCTCATTTGATGCCTGTAAACAGCGGACGGTCGAATCCGCCGCCTCTGGGCAGTTATCTGGCGTCTAAAACAGACCGCGGCGAGGCGCATTATAAGCTCCAACTTAACGACTTCAAGTTAGCATTGGCCTCATGGGGTGTCAAATACGAATTCACACCCCATGAGCACACAAAATAACTACCTGAAATCGGCGACATCCTCGGCAATTCTGTCCTGGACTGACGCTACCGCCATAGCCCCCAGATCATCACCGCTTCGAAGTCTTACGGATACTTCACCTGCCTCTTGCTCTCGGTCGCCAACAACCAGCATGTAAGGCACCTTCTGGAGCTGGGCCTTCCTGATCTTGGCATTCATACGATCGTTTGAGTCATCAACCTGAACGCGAATGCCAGCCTCTGCCAGGGTCTTCGAAACTTCATGACAGAACTCATTGTGTCGGTCGGTGATCGGTACAAGAACCGCTTGAACCGGCGCAATCCAAACCGGGAATGCTCCAGCAATATGCTCAATCCAAACACCCATGAAGCGCTCAATAGAACCCAGCATCGCACGATGAATCATCGCTGGACGCTGGCGGCTTCCATCTTCGTCAACATACTCCAGACCAAACCGGTCCGGCTGGTTAAAGTCCAACTGCACGGTACCCAGTTGCCACTCTCGACCAAGAGCATCCGGAACAAACATATCTATCTTGGGACCGTAGAAGGCACCTTCACCTGACATGTGTTCATAGTCGATACCGAACTCAGAGAGAAGGTTCTCCAGAATCTCTTCCGCTTCATCCCACAGCTCATCTGCCCCAATGCGTTTTTCCGGGCGGAGAGACAAAGCAAATCTAACCTGATCAAATCCAAAGACTTTGTAGGCCTTGACCAACATGTCGATGAAGCCTTTGACCTCAGCCCCAATCTGGTCCCGAGTACAGAAAATATGTGCGTCATCCTGCGTGAAGGCGCGCGTCCTCGTCAGTCCATGCGTTGCGCCAGACAACTCGTATCGGTGGAGTCGGCTAAAGTCGGCCCATCGCAGCGGTAGGTCACGGTACGACCGCAGGTCTGATCGATACACCATCATGGCGGGCGGGCAGTTCATGGGCTTTACGCCGTACTCACGCTCATCCACTTCCATGGTGAACATGTTCTCGTGATACGCCTCGTAGTGACCAGAGGTCTTCCACAGCTCCGTGTTGTAAATCTGCGGTGTCATAACTTCCTGGTATCCGTACGTCTGGTACAGGTCCTTTACGAAGTTCACCAGGCCGTTGAAGACGTGCGTGCCTTTGGGCAGATAGAACGGGCTTGCGGGAGAAAGCGGGTCAAAGAAGAAAAGACCAAGTTGTTGCCCCAGCTTGCGATGATCCCGTCGTTCGGCTTCGGCAAGTCGATCAATGTAGCCCTGCTGAGCCTCTTTCGACTCCCACGCCGTGCCGTAGATGCGTTGCAGCATCGGATTCTTCTCATCACCACGCCAGTAAGCGCCTGAAGTGGTCAGCAACTTTACCGCTTTGATCTGGCCGGTGGACTCCACGTGACCACCGCGGCAGAGATCTTCAAAATCGCCGTGTGCGCAGAAAGTTACTTTCTCGTCTTCAGGGATACCTGAGAGTATCTCCAGCTTAAACGCATTGTCCTTGACGATCACCTCCGCTTCCGCGCGGGTAACCTCCCGCTCGACAAACGGATGATTGCGGCCGATCGACTTGCGCATCTGGCGCTCGATCTTCTTCAGATCATCAGGGGTGAATGGAGTGTCTACTGCAAAGTCGTAGTAGAAGCCATTTTCGGTTGGTGGGCCAATGGTGAGCTTCGCTTCCGGGAACATTCCCAGCACTACTTCTGCCAGCACGTGGGCAGCAGAGTGACGCATTTTGCTTCGGTGTTCAACAAGTTCCGCGCTGGCGGCTTCGTTCGTCATGATGATCCTTTGTAAGAACAAACCGACGTGGAGTGTCGGCCAGTGAGTACGATGAAAGCTGCGTGCCGCCAGCGATGAGCTGGTGGTCGAGTTTTAGGCGCGTCCTGCTTTGCAGACGTAATCAGGGACGCGCCCTGACTGTTGTTGAACCAGTCCCAGTGCAACTTGTAGTGCAACCAGAGGGGATTCCGCTCCGGCCTGACCGATCTATGTGCGTTCTTGTAATCACTTATATAACCAGTGGATTGCCAAAGGATTGCCAAAAGATTAGTGGTGGGCGATGGAGGACTCGAACCTCCGACCTCAGCGATGTCAACGCTGCGCTCTAACCAACTGAGCTAACCGCCCAATCCTCTACCAAATCTCTACCAAAACTCAAAAAGTCCCATAACGACTCAGGGGTCTCACGATTGTACCGCGAGACCCCTGTCAAAGTCGTTATTAGTCGCCAGCCGGTTCAGGCCCGACTTCTGTCTTTTCTCGCTGCTCTGGTTCTGATCCAGCGTCATCGCCAAGATCATTTAGAACCGTAGCAGCGTCACCGGAAGTCGAAGCCCGCAGCGAATCTGCTGCTGCAGCGGCTTCCTGATCCTCTTCGGAATCACCCTTCTTTTTGGCAGGCGTTCCAAACGACTGCGCAGCCTTGGCTGCATCATCGCCAGCGCTTGCACCATCACCGGTGAGCGCAGATCGGTCCAGTGTCCCGAACCCTGACGCACCTTGACCGGAGAAGTCAGCCTCAGTAGCTCCAAACGCTCGCAGCGCTTCCTCGAATGTCGGAGGAGCGTCGGTCGTACCGGAAAGCGTACCGCTGACCCGTGGGCCAAGCTGATCCAGACCAAGCTTCGCTCTGCCGGCCTCTGAACGGTCCATCCGAGCCGGGATCAACCGGCCAATGATGACGTTCTCCTTGAGACCAAGAAGGTGGTCAACTGAACCGCTGATAGCGGCCTCTGTGAGCACCCTTGCAGTCTCCTGGAATGAGGCAGCAGCCAGGAAGCTGTCTGTGTTCAACGATGCCCTTGTGACACCCAGCAGTACCGGGCTGGCCGTCGCCGGCTCGCCACCCTCTGACAGAATCTGGGCATTGCGTCGCTCGTACTCAAGTCGATCAATCAACTCGCCTGGAAGCAGGTCTGTGTCACCGGGAACGTCCACTCGGACCTTCTTCAGCATCTGTCGAATGATCACTTCAATGTGCTTGTCGTGAATTGGTACACCCTGTGATTTGTAGACGGCCTGTACTTCAGAAATAATGTACTGCTGTGCAGACTCGTGTCCTTCAATCCTCAGAATGTCCTGTGGTCCCTTTGGTCCAGCCGTCAGCGCCTGACCAGCGGCAACTGTCTCACCTGTGGCAACTGTGATGGCCGATGCCGCGGGAATCTTGTAGACCCGCTCATCTCGCTCATCCCATTTCACAGAAAGTCCAGTCTTGGTCACCTTTACAGTGCCCGCTGCTGTGGCAAGAATCTCATCATCAATCGCCAGTGCTGATTCGTCCAGCTTTGCGGCGCCACGAGTCTTCTTCTTGCCCAGAATTGGGGATCCCACATCAATCCAGTCGCCAGTCTTTGCCAGCGGCTTGTGTGTTGACGGAACGTCGTAGTCCTCACGGAACTGCTGAACGTCAGAGACTTTGACCTCTCGACCTTCCTCAGTGGAGACCACTTCAACTTGGCCGTCAATCTCAGTAATCATGGCCACACCACGTGGGTTCCGAGCCTCGAAAAGCTCCTCAACCCTTGGCAGACCACTTGTAATGTCAAGTCCAGCAATACCTCCCGTGTGGAAGGTACGCATCGTGAGCTGTGTTCCAGGCTCACCAATACTCTGGGCAGCAATGATTCCTGCCGCTTCGCCCAAGAACGCGATCTCACCAGTAGCCAGCGACGCGCCGTAGCACATCTGGCACAGACCACGGGATGCCTCACAGCTCAATGGTGAGCGCACGTAGACCTCGGTAAGACCGGAGTCAACGATGGCCTTGGCTGAAACGGCCTGAAGCAGGTCACCCTCAGTGGCCAGAATTTCGCCCGTTTCGGGATGAATTACCGGGGCGGCGGGGTACCGTGCAATCAGTCTGTCCTGCAGGCTTGCTTCAATTGCTGTATCAATGGCTTCTTTGACCCAGATACCGTTGCGAGTACCGCAGTCCTCGAACAGGACAATAACGTCCTGTGCAACGTCTGCGAGACGACGCGTCAGGTAACCAGAGTCAGCCGTTCTCAGGGCCGTGTCAGCAAGTCCTTTACGACCACCGTGTGTGGAGATGAAGTACTCAAGGACTGAGAGACCCTCGCGGAAACTCGACCGAATTGGAAGGTCAATAATCCTTCCTTTCGGGTCAGACATCAGTCCACGCATACCAGCCATCTGCTTGATCTGCGCGATGTTACCTTTAGCCCCAGATGATGCCATCGTGTAGATGCCACCGTAGTTGGGAAGGGCGTTCTTCACAGCTTCCGTAATTTCATCGTTGACCTTGGTCCAGGTCTCAACGGCCGCACGATACCGCTCGTCCTCAGTAATCATTCCCTGGAAGTACTGCTCCTCCAGCTTGAAGATTGCGTTGTCTGCCTTTCGGAGGAGAGACTCCTTTTCGGGCGGGACGATGATGTCGCTGATCGCGATGGTAATTCCAGACTGCGTTGCGTAGCGGAATCCCAGTCCCTTGAGTGCATCAAGGAAATCAGCCGTACGCTCATTGCCCAGAGTTTCGTATGCAATTGAAACGAGCTCTTTTACCTTGTCTCGATCGACAATCTCGTTGATGTAACCCATCTCAGTTGGGACGGCCTCATTGAATATGATTCGTCCCACAGTTGTGGTAATCCAGTCGCCACCGTGTTCCATGTCCTTGACATCAACTTTGACTCGCATGCCAATCTGACCAAAGTCAAAGGCTAAGCGGGCGTCATCAAAGCTTGAATACCGCTTGCGAGGAGCCTCTTCTTCGGCCTCAGTCTCGATCTCGGATTCGTCAGTTACAGGCTCAGGATCGGCGACTGGTTCAACTGACTCGCCTTGAACAGTGGTCAGGTAGAAGTTGCCAAGCACCATGTCCAGCGTAGGCGACACGATTGGGTCACCAGACGCCGGTGAAAGCATGTTTAAAGTACTCAGCATCAACCGCTGAGCCTCAAGCACTGCCTCACGAGACAGTGGCACGTGAACCGCCATCTGGTCACCGTCAAAGTCCGCGTTGAAAGCCGTGCAAACAAGGGGATGAATCCGGATAGCGGAGCCCTCAACTAGTACAGGCTGGAAAGCCTGAATACCAAGGCGGTGAAGCGTTGGCGCTCGGTTGAGAAGCACAGGTCGGTTCTTGATCACTTCTTCAAGAATGTCCCAGACCTCCGGTCGGGATCGCTCAGCCATTCGCTTGGCGCTCTTGATATTGTGTGCAAAACCTTTGACCACAAGCGCATTCATAACGAACGGCTTGAACAACTCTAGTGCCATCTTCTTGGGCAGACCGCACTCGTGCATCCTTAGCTCAGGACCAACGATGATCACTGAACGGCCGGAGTAGTCGACACGCTTACCAAGCAGGTTCTGGCGGAACCGTCCCTGCTTACCTCGCAAGAGGTCAGTCAGTGACTTGAGCTTGTGATTGTGGCTACCTGAGATAGCGCGTCCTCGCCGACCGTTGTCGATCAGCGCGTCTACCGCTTCCTGAAGCATCCGTTTTTCGTTTCGGACAATAATCTCCGGTGCCTGCAGGTCAAGAAGCCTGCGGAGTCGGTTATTCCGGTTGATCACTCTTCGGTACAGGTCGTTCAAGTCGGAAGTAGCGAATCGGCCACCATCCAACTGAACCATTGGTCGAAGCTCGGGCGGAAGCACTGGCAGCATGGTCAAGACCATCCACTCTGGCTTGTTACCACTCTTCACGAATGACTCCAGCACACGCAGGCGCTTAATGGCCTTCTTGCGGCGTTGGCCTGATGTGGAACGCACTTCTTCCTGAAGTTCACGACGGTCAGCGACAAGGTCGCGTAATTTCAGAACATCAAGGATGGATTCCGCACCCATACCTGCGTTGAAAACTTCGCCGTATCGGTCACGAAGCTCGCGATAGCGCGCCTCGGTCAGAAGATCGAGAACTGCGATGCTCTCAAGCTCTTCGATACGAGCCTGGATATCAGTTTCCAGTTCGGACTTCTGGTTTTCGTACTTCTCTTCAGTGCTACGAATTGAGATTGTGAGGGCGTCTTCAGGCTCAGCTTTCTCTTCGCGTTCAGCTTCGGCACCATCGGCAGCCTCAGGAACGTCCTCTTCAGAGGCCTTCGTCTCCTCAGATTCATCTTCCTCTGGTGGAGCAACGTCTTCGAGGGCAATATCACCGCTCTTCAGAGCTTCAACTTCCTTAAGTGACTCACCATAGAGCCTCTCAAGTTCAATCTCCATGTAGCTGTCGAGGCTCTCCATCGCACGCTTGCGAGCTTCCTCGTCAACAGATATCACGATGTACTGAGCGAAGTAGAGAACTCGCTCAAGGTTTCGAGGTGACAGGTCCAGCAGAAGACCAAGTCGGGACGGCGTGCCCTTTGAGAACCAAATGTGGGCAACGGGAGCAGCCAGTTTGATGTGACCCATGCGCTCACGGCGAACCTTTGCGCGTGCAATTTCCACGCCACATCGGTCGCACACAACACCCTTATAGCGGATCTTCTTGTACTTACCGCAATAGCACTCCCAGTCCTTGGTTGGACCGAAAATGCGTTCGCAGAACAGTCCGTCCTTCTCAGGGCGGAGGGTTCTGTAGTTAATCGTCTCCGGCTTGGTTACTTCACCATATGACCACGCCCGCACCTGTTCAGGAGATGCAAGTGAGATTCTGATTGCGTTGAAGTCTGTGCCAGTATCTGTCATTCGTACTCAGTCCTTTTCGCGCTAGTTAGCACGACAAGTTACCGCTAGTTACCCAGTCCGCGTGATCTGGGAGCAGCGCTCCCAGATCTCTCTATTTGATTAGTCTTCGGTCTCATCATCGGGATTTGTGTCATCCCCAATGCCGTCTTCAGCCTCACTGTCATCAGGGGCCTCAACGGAAGACTCTTCTGACTTGGTGTCCGTCTCCACGATGTCATCAGACATCAGGATGTCGCCATCACTGTCATCGTCTCCAAGGTCAAGGTCCGGCATGCCTTCGCCAAGCGCCATCTCAGACCAGATTGAGCTATCAATCTCGCCAACCGATGGCGCTGGGGCTGACTTATCGCCTTCTTTGATTTCATACTTGTTGGTTGCCTCATTGAGCAGCTCAACAGAAAGTCCAAGACCCTGAAGTTCCTTAAGAAGAACGTGGAACGACTCCGGAACACCCGGCTGAATCACGTCTTCACCCTTGACTGAAGCCTCGTAAGTCTTCACTCGTCCAATCACGTCGTCTGACTTGACCGTCAGCATCTCTTGCAAGTTGTAGGCGGCGGAGTAGGCCTCAAGCGCCCACACTTCCATCTCACCAAACCTCTGGCCACCAAACTGTGCCTTACCGCCCAGTGGTTGCTGGGTGATGAGGGAGTACGGACCAGTTGATCGTGCGTGGATCTTGTCTTCAACAAGGTGAATGAGTTTGAGCATGTACACCTGACCAACGGCAATCGGCTGGTCGAATGCTTCGCCAGTTCTGCCGTCGTACAGCGTCTGCTTACCAAGAATTGGAGCGACACGGTGGTCTTCTCTGTCCAGCTGGAGAGCCCTCTGGTACAGATCTGCCACTTTCACGCCATCAACGTCTTCACCAATCTCTTCTTCAAGCCAGATTCGGAGTCCAGCTTCTCTAGCCTGACCAATCTTGGAGTCATCAAAGATGTCTTTGTACTTGTAGTTGCGTTCCTTGAGCCACGCCTCAACGACATCTTCGTCATAGCCGGTGTTATCAAGCTCTCGGCGATCAATCGCCTCCGCCTTATCAACCATCCATGCCCGTGCAAGAGCGTCTTCAATAACGGCGTGCGTTGCACCATCAAACACAGGTGTACGCGCCCGGAAACCAAGTTTTCGAGCTGCCCACCCTAGGTGAACCTCAAGCACCTGCCCAAGGTTCATTCGAGAAGGCACACCAATGGGGTTCAAGATGATGTCCAGCGGCGTGCCATCTTCCATGTATGGCATGTCCTCGGCAGGGAGAATCTTCGCGATGACTCCCTTGTTGCCGTGACGACCAGCCATCTTGTCGCCTTCCATGATCTTTCGAGTCTGAGCAATCCAGACACGAACCATGCGAATCACGCCAGGCTGGAGGTTGTCGCCGTTCTCTTTGCTGAGAATCTTGACGTCAATCACCTTGCCGTACTCACCGTGCGGAACCCTCAGAGAGGTGTCCTTCACGTCGCGAGCCTTCTCACCGAAGATCGCTCGAAGCAGCTTCTCTTCAGCCGTTAGCTCGGTCTCACCCTTGGGAGTGATCTTTCCGACAAGAATGTCACCGGGGCCAACGTAGGCGCCGATGCGAATGATTCCTTCTTCGTCGAGATCACGCAGGCTTTCTTCAGCCGTGTTCGGGATGTCCCGGGTGATCTCTTCTGGGCCAAGCTTCGTCTCACGAGCCTCAGCCTCATGCTTATCAATGTGAATGGAGGTGTACTTGTCAGCCTTGACAAGGTTCTCACTCAGAATGATCGCGTCTTCGTAGTTGTAGCCTTCCCAACTCATAAAGCCGACAAGGATGTTCTGACCAAGAGCCAGCTCGCCGCCCTCAGTTGAAGAGCTGTCAGCCAACGCATCACCAATAGCTATCCGCTGCCCCTTGTCCACGATAGGACGCTGAGACACGCAGGTGCCCTGGTTTGAGCGGCGGAACTTGGTGATCGGGTACTCAATCTTTTCGCCATCGTCCGTTCGGATGATGATCATATCGCCCGTAACGGACGTTATGATTCCATCGTGCTCAGCAACCAGAACCTGGCGGCTATCTTTTGCCACACGCTCTTCCATACCGGTACCCACAATGGGCGCATCCGGTCGGAGCAGAGGCACAGCCTGACGTTGCATGTTTGAGCCCATCAGAGCTCGGTTTGCATCATCATGCTCAAGGAACGGGATCAGAGCTGTCGAAACACTCACAATCTGCATTGGTGACACGTCAAGGTACTCAACGTTGTCAGCAGTCTCGTGCTGGAACGCTTCACCCAGTCGAACTTCAACACGGTCTCCGGAAATCTGGTTCCGAGAGTCCAGCGAAGTGTTCGCCTGACCAATGATGTGCTTCTCTTCCTCGTCAGCGGGCATGTACTCAATATCATCGGGATTCATCGACACATACGGACGAACCTTGAGCGTCTGCTCCTTGAGTCCGGCCATCTGCTCGACAACCGCCTTGGTAAGCGCCTTGCCGCCTTCCATGAGGACCTTGCCGCCACCGTCCTTTGCATCTTCAATCACGTGGTGGCCAATGAGGATTGGGCTGTGGCTGGAGATCTCGCGCAGGACAGGCCTGTATGGAGTCTCAATGAAACCGTAGGCGTTCAGCCGCGCATAAGTCGCCAGCGAACCAAGAAGGCCAATGTTCGGACCTTCAGGAGTCTCAATAGGACAGATGCGGCCGTAGTGAGAGGTGTGAACGTCACGGACATCGAATCCGGCTCGGTCACGGGATAGACCACCCGGTCCCAGCGCTGAGAGACGACGCTTGTGCGTCAACTCTGCGAGTGGGTTGGTCTGGTCCATGAACTGAGATAGCTGTGAACCACCAAAGAACTCACGCACCGCTGCCACAACAGGCCTGATGTTGATCAGGGCGGCTGGAGTAGTAGTGTCCGGGTCCATCTGCGTGGTCATGCGCTCCTTGACGACTCGCTCCATACGGAGGAGGCCAACTCGCAACTGGTTCTGAATCAGCTCACCAACTGCACGCACACGACGGTTACCCAGATGGTCAATATCATCAACCTTGGAGCGGCCGTTGTTGATGTCGATCATCTTCTTGATCAGATCAACAATGTCGCCCTTGGTCAGCGTGCGGACATCCTCGTTTCGATCAAGGTTGCGGTTGAGCTTGTAACGCCCCACCCGACCCAGGTCGTACTTGCGAGGATTAAAGAACAGGTTGTGCAGAAGGTTCCGAGCGTTATCAACGCTTGGCGGCTCACCCGGGCGCAATCTGCGGTAGAACTCAACCAGCGCCTCGTCCTCTGTCGTAATCGCAGAGTCACGGGCAATCGTCGTCGCCATGATCTGGTGATCAGGGTTGGTGTCTGAGTCCTTGAAGAGTTCGATCAACTCGTCGTCGCTCGTGTAGCCCAGTGCTCGCAACAGTGTGGAGACAGGCGTCCGACGCTTGCGGTCAACCTTGACGTAAAGGATGTCACGGTTAGAGGTCTCAAGCTCCACCCATGCACCCCGATACGGAATCAACTTTGCAGCGCAAAGCGTTCGACCTGTGGCCGGGTCCTTGGAAGCGGTGAAATATGCACCAGGTGAGCGAACAAGCTGCGATACAACCACGCGCTCTGCACCGTTGATGATGAAAGTCCCGTTACGGGTCATCATCGGCACATCGCCCATGAACAGTCGCTGCTGCTTCAGTTCACCCGTTGCCTTGATGGTGAGCTGAACAGTTACATAAAGGGAAGCTGAGTAAGTTGTCTCCTTAAGACGACACTCTCGCTCAGTCTGCTTTGGCTCCTCCCATGCGTGGTCTAGGAAGCTCAGTTCAAAACGACCACCAGAGAAGTCCTCGATAGGTGAAATCTCTTCAAACAGATCTTTGAGCCCATCACCCTTGAGCCATTCAAATGAATTGAGCTGAATCTGAATCAGATTCGGCACTTCCATGACACTCTCAATGCGGTTGAAGTACTTGTTATTGACCTGAGAAGACCGATTACGTGAGGCGATTACCATGCGTCACAAAACTCCTAGGCAGGGGAAACCTGCAGAACGTGAAAAAAACACAACAAACACACCTCTTGCAAGGTGAGTTGAGTGTGAATTCAGAGGGCTACGGTGTGGGAGATACTGTGGGCCCGTTTGCGATAGACATACTTTAACGAATAGCTATTCTAGAACTTCCCCAAAGATTATGTCAACGAACCCTTGTTCAAAACAGGATTATCCGCTAGGCCCGTACGTGCTCACTCCACTTTTCCGCGAGCCGTATCGGATGGTTCGATAGCACGACGTCAGAGCCGCTGATCATCGACGCGTATGCCTGATCGACTATGTTCATCACGTTGAGTCCCGACGCTATTATCCGTTTGCCGCCAGCGTGCATTTGCTCCACCTGGGTGAGGCTCGGCGCGAACCTGACGTACAGCCAGTTTGAGTGTTCATCAGCCAGCGCCTGCTCAATCTCGCTCGGGTCGTTGACCGCTACCGACACCGGAAATTCCGGATTAACTTTACGATAACGCTGCCTGGCTTCAGGGACATCGATGGTCATCACTGCCGCACCGATCACAGTAGTGCGTTCTATTAAAGAGTGACGCTGCAGCAATTCATTGATCGACTCCGCCATACCCGGCTCATCAACCTTCGCCTCCAGCACAAGCGTCGTGGACGCCCGCCCATGCTTCGCCGCCAGGGCAAACGTCTCGTCCAGCGTGAGAATGCGTTCGCCCGCAAACGCCGGCCCGCGCCAGGACCCGGCGTCCAACTGCTTGAGAGCGCTCAAGTCATGGTCAGCCACCGCCCCCGTGCCATCCGTCGTCCGATCCAGCACGAAATCATGAATGACCACCAACTCGCCGTCGCTGGACAACTGCACATCAAACTCGATGCCCATACCCAGTTCCCATGCGGCAATGAATGCGGGCTCCGTGTTCTCCGGCGCGAACTCATCCAACCCACGATGCCCTGCGATTACTGGCCCCATATATCCTCGATCACTTTCTAGCTGAACATTCCAATGAACTTTTCGATCAGGCCGGGATCAAACTCCCGGTAAGCATGCCTTCTGTTTGGAGCCTCACCGCCGCTCATTCAAGCGTCGCGACGATCTTCCCACGCACGTGCCGCTGCTCAATCTCCGCGAGCGACCCAGGAATCTCATCGAATCCCACAACGCGCTCCACCATCGCGTCAACCGTTCCGTCAGCAATCATCGCAATCATCTCGTCCGCCATACGCGCAAGATCGACCTGCGCATCGCGGTTGTTCGAGTGATGTGCCGCTCCAAGAGAAATCTTGTGTAGAGAGATCGACTTATCGAATATCTCCTCGCCCATGTCTGGCAATCCGGCGATCAAAGAAATCGCACCGCTAAACGCAAGCGCCGCAATCCCCTGGTTGGCTGACTCCGCGTCAACCGCAGCCTGCACGGCGTCGAGCCCCCGGCTGTCAGTGATATCCATGATCCGCGCCACAACATCTTCGCTGTTGTAGTCGATCACATGCGCTGCTCCAAGCCCCTTCACATGATCAAAACTTCCGGGCGATGCAGTAGTGATCACCGTCGCGCCAATATTGGCGCACAACTGCACGCCGTAGCCGCCAACGCCGCCTGCGCCACCCTGCACCCACACCGTCTGGCCCGCCTGCACCTTCAGCTTCCGCACAATGCCCTGATACGCCGTAAGGCCTGCGCACGGAATCGCCGCAGCATCCACATACGAAACGCTATCCGGGATCCTAGCCGTCGTATGAGCCGTCGTTATCGCATACTCAGCGAAGCCGCCCGGCCTCTTAAGATCACCGTGGTAAAACACGCTCTCGCCCACTGACCACTCATCGGCGCCCTGCCCTACGGCATCCACAGTCCCGGCAACGTCCAATCCAAGCAGATGCGGATAACTCCAGGCATCGTTGCCACGCCCAGCCTGCTTGTAATCGACAGGGTTCAGGCCAAGCGCCTCAACCTTGACCCGAATCTCCCCACTGCCCGGCTCAGGGACAGATATTTCACCGGCCCTCAGTGACGTAATCGCACCCGGCTGATCCAGAAGTAGTGCTTTCAATTTTCAATTCCTCTTTAATTGCGGTTATCAGGCCGGAATCACCGGCAAGATCAGCCGTGACGGATGGTCTGCATCGTGGAAAACCGACTGCTGAGCGACCCGCAATTCTGAGTCCGTCCAGAACGGCTTGCCGTTATTGTGGTTGCGGTCGAAGTTCGGGAAGTCAGAGCTGGACACGTACAGTCGAATGCGCTGCCCCTTCTTAAAGAGGATGCCCGTCGGGTTAAGCTTGATTGAATACTCATACAGCTCGCCCGGCTCAAGAAGCTCTGGCTTGTCGTATCCCTTTCGGAACTCAGCACGCATGATGCCGTACGTCAGGTTAACCGCTAGACCATCTTCGTAGACCACCGCCACCTTGGCGGTCCAGTCCGTGTCCGGACCGTCAGTCCTCGCCCACAGCTTCAGCTGCACCGGCCCAGTGACTTCGATGTCTTCCTTAAGGGGGAGCGTCTGATAGACGAGAATATCCTTGCGATGATCGTGCGGCGACTGATCAACCGGTGCAGCCTGCGAGTCCGACCGCATCAAGCTCATCACGGGGTCGCGCGGATCGAACTTGTACTCATCGATTGGCTCGTCGGACGGCGCGGCAGTAGATAGCGAACCATCGCCCATAACCGTGTTCGCTTCGCCGCCGCTGTGCAGGAAAAATTCCGTGTACTCCGTCCGGGCCAGTGGCCACTCCTGCTCACCCCGCCACTTGTCCGCTCCAAGCACGAATATCTGTATCGGGTCCTCGCTGCTGAAGTGGTTACTCGCGCCTTTGAAATGGAAGTCGTACCAGTCTGCAATCAAATCTGGATAAGTCGCGTTGGCATCCGGGCCATGGTCTACCGGCCCAATCTTCTGCTCAAACTGCGTGGCATCGTGCCCCCACGGCCCAATGATCATCCGATGCTGCGACTTCAACTCATCCGGAGCGTTATCGACTACACCCTGATGGTTGTCGACAGTGCCAATTAGCCGGTCCCACCAGCCAGTAATATGGTAAATCGGCTGCGTGACTCTGGGGTGAAATTCACCGAAACGCGAATGCTCGATATTCTGCTCCGGGTAGTACGCCTGCAACTGGTCATTCAGCGTAGAGAACACCTCGCCTGGAATCGTCGATAGCGGCAGCCACCAGATGTACTTCCCACGCTCAACTTCGTCCCACCGTTGTATTGCCACAGCGGGCGCGTGCGGGCCGGTTGGGTCCTCTGCTTTTCGCCGCATGTCCGCAGCCATCATGTACGTCCACTCAAGCCGTCGACCTGTCTCAAACACACCGAAGTTCAGGTCCATAGCGTCTTTGAAGATGCCGCTAATCAGCGCCGCCTTCAGCGATGGCGGCTGCGAGCCAATCAAATGCCACGCCAACCAGGAAGCGTTCGAGTGACCAAACGTCCCCACCGCGCCATCGCACCACGGCAACTCCGCCACCCACTCACAAGAATCGTAGCCATCCGACTCATCGCTGTTCTCAGTCCGGTCACGGAACATCCAGATGTAATCACCATCGCTGGCGTACCGACCACGCTGGTCCTGCACAACCGCCATGTAACCACGTGATGCCAGTTCCCTTGCCAACTCAACATAGCGTGGAGTCAGCTTCTGATACGGCGTCCGACAAAGCAGTGCCGGATACTTGCCACCGCCCTCAGGTCGATAAACGTCGGCCCGCAAAATCGTGCCATCTCGCATGACTGCCTCGGCATTGGATTCAACAATAACTTTGTGATGTGGCAAGGTCGGGATATTTCCTCTCATTAAGTAGCAGCGAACGGAGTTTAGCCGCCTCACGGCACATCGCCAACTCGTGGCCGACTCGTAGGAGGTAGACAGATCGCTGTATGATCTTGGTCAATCGACGATATTGAGATTGATTCACGGTGAAGTAATTATGGTTTCCAACGTCCAGCCATCTGCAGTAGACGCTGAAGATCTGCGTTCACAGATTCAGGAAAAGTACGCCGAAGTGGCGGACAGCCCAGAAAAAGGCTTCCACTTCCACACCGGCACACCTCTGGCGAAGAAGCTCGGCTACCCCGATGCGGCCGTGGCACCGCTGCCCGCCAGCGCGGTTGACTCATTCGCCGGCACCGGCAATCCGTTCCAATTTGGCGACCTCAATCCCGGCGAGAACGTAATCGACGTCGGCTCCGGTGCAGGATTCGACTCACTCCAGGCCGCCCGACACGTTGGCGAATCTGGGCACGTCGTCGGCGTGGACATGACTGACTCCATGCTCCGAGTGGCCACTGAAGGAGGCGTCACCGTTGGGCTAACCAACGTGGAGTTCAAGAAGGGTCTAGCCGAAGAAATTCCAGTCAAAGATGGCTGGGCTGACGTAGTCATCAGCAACAGCGTAATCAACCTAACCCCGGATAAGACCACTGTGCTGAACGAGGTATCTCGCGTGCTCAAGCCCGGTGGACGGGTTCAGATCGGTGATATCGCGGTTGAGATCGAAGTACCCCAATCGGCCAAAGACGACCTCGAACTCTGGTCTGGCTGAATCGCCGGTGCTCTGCAGGATGCAGAGTGGGAATGGGTACTGACCAACGCAGGCTTCGTGAACATTGAAGGGGGGTATGAGAATCGACGTATTCTCAGGCTCGGCACACGAGTCATCCGCCGCCAACTTCCTCACAAAAGGCGTCTCCTTCAAAGCCATCAAAAGCTAAGGACAGCCACACCAAATCAACCAGTCCAGCGCCCGCGCTCAGTGTCCGTACGACAGGTACCGCTCTTACGCGCAGTGAAAGCCATCCTAATG